>Ga0209755_10000484_pt1 | contig 72802 bp, 71 predicted proteins | sample TergutCo191P1_FD_187301 | JGI IMG/M metagenome (GOLD analysis project Ga0209755, IMG submission 187301) | Cornitermes sp. P1 segment gut microbial communities from Petit-Saut dam, French Guiana - Co191P1 (SPAdes) (version 2) | ecosystem: Host-associated > Arthropoda: Insects > Digestive system...
AAAAACTGCATTGAATTATCCCAAATACATAATCTCTCAGGATTTGAAAAAAGTAATATTAGTTCTTCTCTGGTAAATATTCCCTTTTCTATTACGTTATTTTTAAAAGGTAAAACACCTTCAGCTGGATTGGTTTCAATTACTCCTGTTTTATTAGCATACTTAAAAATTACCTTGATTGCTGAAATTATATGGCAGCATGTTTTAACTCCAATGTTCGATTCCTTCAAACTTAAAATAAAATTATCTATCATATTTTGTGAAATTGTCCGGATGTCAGTTTCTTTAAAATATGGTTGTATATACTTTACAAGTAGACTTCGTTCTTTTTTCGCCCAAGTCTTGCCGTATGAATATCCTCTTAAAAGCCTTGATTTGATGTAAGGGCATTTATCATAAATAAAAAAATCCTCTGTATAAGATTTAAATGAGTATGATGTTCCCAAATATAACTGCCCTTTAATTAATAAAGAACGGCAGAATTTTATCGCTTCATAATAATCTTGTTTTCCGGTAGAACGATACTTTCGTTTCCCATTACAGTCATAAATCCAGTAATAGTACAATATCGTTTTTCGGGAACGTCTGGGGAAAATCCCAAACTCGTTATTTCTTGTACGCATGATTATTCTGCTTTTTCGATTGATGGTTTTGATATTCGGGAACTGGCAGATAAAAAGTCCTTGAGTTGGGGTTCTGTAAACCGTAGATTCGACCCTATTTTGATAGAGGGTATCTTGCCGGTTTCGGCATATTTATAGACGCTGCTCTTGGACATCTGAAGCAGTTTTGCCACTTCAGATACTTTTAAGGTTTGATTCAAGATGGTACTCCTTTAGAAGCAGTTATTGGTATTGGGTTTTCTTAGCTTCCATTGGGATGTTCATTGGTATAAAAAAATATGGGTTTCGGTATAAAATGGGACATTATTACCATATTTTACTATATATAGTAGGCATAATATATTATATATGGTATAATTGTCCCATTGGAGTGATGAATGTACCAAATAGATGAAATACTAGCTCTTACGGATGAAAACCAGCGATTGGTTAATCTCAACCTTTTGTATCAAATAAGAAAATTTAGACAAGGAGGAATAAAAGGTTTATATGATAAGTTAGATAAATGCTTTAAAAATACTGGACATATGAGTTCGATAGATTATGAGGCGATGAGAAAGGCGATAGGTCGAGATTTCAACCAATTGTGTAAGTTAGCCAATAACCCAAATAAACTTCATTCTTGGCTTGAAAAGAGGAAAGATAGCGGCAAGCTTCAAATAAGAATTTCCGACAATCATTTTCTCCTTAATAATATCCTCATGATACTAGAAATTCCGTTTAATGAACTTTTTAACAAGGATAAATTGCCCGGACATGCTGAGGCTTTTCTTAACGACGATGAGCTTTCTGTTGATGATGAAGAAGCAATGCAAGACAAATATTTTTTAAGAGAAATAAACTCGAAACTTGATACCATTCTTTATAAATATGCAGGGGAAAAAATAAGAAAAACATATATGGAGCGGTTTAATGATTTTTTCCAGTATATTAATTTTTTGAGGAATACGTTTTTATTATCATCCTTTAAACCAGAAAAATCAGGCTTTTCATGCGGTCTTGACAACAACAGGAATCGAACGCGAACGGCAAGTGAAATATATATGTATGATTTTTGGTTTATTTCTTTTTTTATGAATACCATGATGCATAAAAAATACTCCATTCAAAAAATGTTTGTTGATTTTACTAATAACACAAATTACAATTTAAATTTTAGACGTATGATAAGCCCATTATTTATGATTGGAATGCTTTTACAATTGCTAATCAATTTTATTAATAGCGGCAAAAAAAATAAAAAATCAATATTTCGTCTTGTTGAAGGCAGTTCCTTTGATTTTTTTGATAAAGGGAATTTTGATAATGATAAAGTGCTAGCGAGTGCTAATAGTGCTTATAGAAAAACAACTGATTCAATTCAATTTATGTTAGAAAATATAATAATACCTAATAATGAGACATGCATAAAATACGAGATAATTTTCGTTAATTTTATCAACAATACTTTTGACCTTTTTTCATCGGTAATGCCTATTCTTGAAAGACCAATAAATGATATATCTAATACCAAAGAGATGGAAGACAAAATTAGGAATTTATTTACCCCCGGCTATTATGTGACGTTCTGTATTAGATTAGAACAGCTTAAATACCTTACGAAATACATAGAAATTATTGAGGAGGCTCAAATTGGATTGGCAGAATTTTTCAGAGGCAATGTTGATGTTATGGATATTAAAGAACAATCATAAACAGCCAGAATCGAATATGCCTCCTCTGGAAAGTTATCAACAGGAAGCAATTGAATTTGTAATTAAGAATTGGGACAGAAAAATAAATACATTATGTGCTTTAGATGTTGGTATGGGAAAAACACGCATCGCCTGTGACATATTATCACGATTATTAAATGAAGACTCAGCAAAACGTTTACAAGGCTATACTCTGATTTGTTGTCCCACGATAGGTCTAATTGAAACTATTTGGTCAAATACATTGACAGAATATAACTTAGTGCCAAAAATTCTTGAAGGTGGACTGTTCAGAAGAATGAAAATGGAATCAAAAAAAGTTTTAACTGTTCCTCCATTGAATGCTTACTTAATCACTTATGCAAATTTAATAAAGAATGACAATATCGAATATTTTATTAATACCCCTCCTAATCTGATCATCTTTGATGAGTACCATACGTTAACAAATAATTCCCCAAATGAAAATCAGAAATATCGAGAGACAATGAGTAAATTACCAATCAGGCTTAGGCTTGGATTAACAGCTACTCCATTTGTTAATAATGAAATGGAGTCTATTTTTGCATATGGTTTCCTAAATGACGCAGCCCTAATTGAAAAGTTTTATTCTATAGATAGAGTTCATAAAGCGTCAATTACTCAGAGAATAAAAAAAAAGAAGTTCTTATTTTATAAAGATAACCCATATAATTTAACTAAATCTTCGGAGTTCCTAATATCAATACCAATGGGTAGAGAACTCTATAGTAAATATCTGATAGTAAAAGAAAAATATAAATATAATCATATGAAAACTATTCATCAAATTGGGAAACTATCTATATCACCTACTTTACTAGAAAACTCGCCAGAATTAGGTGCAATGCAACATATAGAGACTGGAAAAATGAAAGCAATTAAATCAATAATTAAACATCTTCCGGCTGGTGATAAGATAGTAATATGTGATAATTATAAAGAAACTTTAGATTTCATTATAAAGTTGGATTTCATAAGACCGTTAAAACCAGTACTCTATATAGGCGGGAAGAAATCAAACAATAAAAAAAATATAGAATGTTTTAATAATCAACCTGACTGTAGAATATTATTAACGACAAGGCAAGAAGGGGGAGAAGGATTAAACTTGCAGGTAGCAAATCATCTAGTTCTATTAAATTGCTGGTATACAGCTAAAGATATTATTCAAATACTTGGCAGAATCAAACGAAAAGGGCAAAGAAAACCAGTTTACTCATATATTCTTGGTTATAATTTATTTGAATGCCTTGAACCTGGAAAAGACCCGAAATCTTATATTTTACAAGAAGATGAAGGGTTCTACAAAATGATTAAGCAAAAAGCAGAAATGTGTGAAGAATGGGGAATTAAAGTTAAAACAAAATTACCAAAAATGATTTCCTTTTTTAATTTTTCTTCTTTTGAAAACGATTTTACTAACTTTTTAAATACAATTGCTATTAAAGAAACTCCTAAATTATCAACAGATGATTTGAGTGATGAAATAAATAAACACAATAAAAAATATTCTGATGGAGAATCAATAAAACAAGCATTTTTTGAAAATGAAAAGGAAATGGGGGAAACATATATGATGTATATATTTTCACAATACATGAACTATTTGAAAACCCTACATTCCAAAGAAAATAAGCAGGAGAAAAAAGTGATTCTTAAAAAAAAGAAACATTCACAAAAAATTAAGAATATATCATATGAGGACTTTTTAAAAAAAATACACAATGAACAAGGTTCAATGCCCAAAACTAAAGATTCATAAAAAATTCTCAAGAAATGATGCTCACCTATCAACCCTGGTTTTGTCCCTTTACACATCCTACCCCCAAAACTGCTCCACAGACGGTTTGACCCCCTGATATGCCACTAGGCGTTCTAAAAGAATTGGTCGATCATAATGGTCAGTCATTGAAATCGATCTATGCCCCACAAACTCACGTAGAACCTGTTCAGAAAGAAGCGTTCTCATCCGGGTATTGTATGTGTACCGCAGACAATGTACGGTAAGTCGGCGGCTCTCATAATCAATACCTGCGTTCTTCAGACCATAGCGAAAACGATCCAAGATATAATAATTCGCTATAGGTTTACCGTTATATGAGAAAATTAATCCAGGAAAATCATGACAATCTTTAACTTTCCCAAGCCAGCGTTCAAGCATTTTTAAAGTAATTTCCGGAATTATGACAGCGCGTGACCGAGGGTCTTCCTCGGTCGCTTTTTTCAAGAGTCCGATTTGTCCCAAGTCATCTACAGCGCGGTCTATAACTAATCCGCTGTTTTCTATACTTATCTGATCACGATGTAAGGCTCTGACTTCACCGGAACGTAAACCGGCTGAAACAGTAACACAAAAAAGAGTTCCGAACATCAAGGCGATATCGTCTCTTTCTTTACGCATATCATCAGGACGTTTCCAAATATTGATAAGTAGCTGTTCATCATAAGGAAATAATTTTAATAATTCTTCGCCGGATAGAGTATCCTGTCTTTTTCCATTCCGCTTAAATGGCTCAAACTCAGGAACCATATCAATAACAGCGGAGCGGCGAGCCTCGCGCATAATGAGTTTTAACGTATACATTATTGTATTCCGGCAGGAATTGGAAAGCCTTTGTTCCAAAAGAAAATCTTCAACCGCAGTAGGGTTAATTTCTGAAAACCTTAGCTTCCCAAACTTTGGGAGTAAATACCCGGTTAAGTGCCGACGATGCTGGATGATAGTCTGACGTTTTAGGACTTTGCCTTTCGCAGCCCAGCGGGCAAGATGAGGAGCGCCGTCAATAAACATATCCTTTGCAAAGTCTTTTATTGTAATTGAACTTAAAGTAGACTTTCGTTTTGCTTCAGTTAAATCATCTTTTAGAAGTTTCTCAAGGTATGCTACAGCTTTTCGTTTACTGTCGCATCCATGTCCGCAGGCTTTTTGAATACGTCTACCATTAACCTCATACCAGTAATAGAAATAAGAACATCCCCTACGCTCTCTTTCAAATAAATGGTACTTCCCAATTGAAACTGACATTTTCCCGTTCCTTCGCACAAAATTCTGTTGACCATTTGTTGACCATTTTGCTAACCAACGGTTTTTTCAACAAAAATTACGGAAGTGTCAGGATAGACGGATTTTTTGGATTTTCGCTAACTCCTTATATAGCAAGGAATTAGGCAAAAAAAAGCCCGTCCGAAGACGAGCTTCTTACTCCCCCGCGCGGATTTGAACCACGGACCCAGTGGTTAACAGCCACTTGCTCTGCCAGCTGAGCTACAGGGGATCGCCATCCCATACGGGATGTGCAAAAAGGGACTTATAAACCTTATAAAATTAATGGGAAAATGTCAAGTAAGTATTTGCAAAAATAAAAAAAAGCCCCGGAGAAAGGAGTAACTCCGGGGTAGGAGAAATAAGAGGAACATGAAACCACACCAGTCTGCTGACTATACAACCATATAGACGGTCAAAGGTTACAGAAAAACAAATTATTTCAGAACTGATATTCCTGTAAAGTCAAAATCTTATTTAAATCTAATTACCGGCGGTCCATTGGGCTATAAAACGCTCGTAGGCGGCGATTCTGGCGTTGATTATTATATCCTGAACATTTCCGCGGCCGTCCTGATTAGCGCCGTCTAAAATATACAGGTTATTTAGTATCCCATTTATATCATCAACTGTACAGTTTGGATCCGCCTGCCTCCGGCGGATAAGACCTCTTGTCTCTTCCTCAAATATTTCCTGATATTTAATATCCCGCCAATCATCTATTTTATTCATATTAATTTATTTTCTCCTGCTTCTTAATGATCTTGCACCTGGTGAAAATTTATTAATAAAGTCACGAAACCTGATTGAATGAAGCGAAAAAACCAGGGCGATGGGAAGCATTAACAGCTGGTCTGCGAGGTTTTGCTGGTAAAATCCGGGAAGCAGTTTTATCAGCATGGAAATAACAATACCCATCACTGATATGAACCAGATTAGCCTTAACAGCCTGTCGTAGACAATCAGTTTATCATTTTTCTTTGTAAACGCGTAACAGATGCCAATGGGAAATGATGCGAGTAAAAACGGGGTGCAGAAGATCATGTTATAATTCTGAAAGGTGTAATCATGGTTTGTAAACAGAACCAGAAAATAAAGCGTAACGCCTGCGATGCCGAAAACTAGGCCTGCAATGCTCATGCTGATGCCTGCTAGGACGCGTCCCGCGCGGAATTTTTTTTCATTCAGGAAGAAGAAAAAATAAAATATTGCAGATAACGCAATGCTGAAGACCAGCGGCCCCGGCCACTGCCTGCGCGGCGTATCCAGCGCTGCGGGACGGTTTTCCGATCTGTGAATTGTCTGCGCATCTGAAACAAGTTTTCGCCTTGCGCCATGTATATCGGTATAAAAAAAACTGTCAATCCGCGCGCCTGTTTCCGAAGGAAGGAACATATCGTCCCACTCGGTAATTGTAGTATCAATTACCTGTCCCATCCAGAAATTCAGTATCCAGTCCACTACGGGCGAAAACCAGGTGTGGCGGCGAACCTGTTCCCTAAGGGTAAAACGCCCCGGAGACTGTCCGTATTGTTCCTTAAACTGTCCGCCTGTCGCGAGATCGATAATATCACGAATCCTTGTGGAGCAATTATCCCTGAAATGGTGATAGTAATAATCGCGGTTTTCGGGGAGCACATTATTCTCGACAAAATCCCTTACCATTACCCTGGTTTCAGGGGGAAGGTCAAGGGTATAAATTACAATGCTGCGGTCCCTGTTAATCGCCGCAGCTATATTATTTTCTGTGGAAGAAACGCCGCTTGAATATAACATTCTTCCAAAGGCAAAATTATAATAAAAATTTTCATTATCAAAAGAAAAAATACCGTAATCATAAAAACGGCTGCGGCCTGTGATTGAATCCTCTATTATAAGCGCGATGTGCCCCCACCAGAAATAAACCTCATTTCCAGGACCCATTACAGCGATTTTTACAGTTAGATTCTCTCCCTGAGCGGGCAGAATAACTGAAGATAATAATAACATGAGCACAATTAAAAACGCTTTCCTGTTAATCATTGGTTTATCTTGCCTTATTGTCTTTTTTTTTTCAACGGATTGATAATAATTATTTGCTGCGGTTCATCAGGTTTATCGCAAGATCAACTTCGGCGATGCTGATTTTCAAATTTGAGGCGATTTCAGCAGGAGTAAGGCCGTTATTAACCATTGATTCTATTTTGATGCGCAATTGACGTTTGGAGTTAGGCGCTGACTCGGCTTGCGAAGATTCTACAGGTTTATCTTCATACTGCGTTAACGGCGGATTTGACGCGGCGGAGGTTTGTATAGACGGGGTTTGCGGAGGCGGCTCTGCATGAGTGTTCAGCGCAGCGCGGATGCCGCGTCCAAGACTTGTGTAAAGAGCTTCCCCGGTACGGCTGCGGTCCAGTTCCCGCGCATAGACTGCGATGCGTTTGTCAGTCTCTTCCAGAATTGTTTTAAGCTTGTTTATCCGATCCTCTACCAGCATCGAATCCCTGTCTGTGGCTGAATCAATTTCCGCGATGAGCCTGTGAACTTCGTTCTGATATTCCGCCAATAAACCAGACGCTGATGTCCTGCGTTTTATATACCATTTGAAATAAAAGAAAAAAAACAGGCAAAACAACACGCATATAATTAAAATTAATATATTAATGTACATCGTTTTTCCGCTCGTCAGAGACTGATATCTATTTTTCTGCCTAAATTGGGATCGCGTAAAACATACGGATGGTTTTCACCGGTATCATCCTGATTATCTTCTTTTTCATTTTCTTTTCCTTTTCCGTCTGCGTTCTTCTGATTGTTTTTATTATGATCATTGATCTTTTCAACGCCTTCTCCCATATTTTGGGCTTCGCTTACCTGCCTGATATGCTCTTCCGTTTTTCGCTGAAGCTGTGCTCCATGAATTGCCTGCTGCAGGACATGCCCTTCCTTCTCGGCGATTTGGGTTTTTCCAACCTTATCCACCTGGGTAAACAATGTCTGCAGATCAATTGGCGCTATACCCATCCGATCCCTTCTTGGCGACATCTTCAGGCTCTTCATATTTTGTTACTCTTACAAGCCCGTTTTCCAGAACAAATGTTACGCCGCGATATTCGGTATGCACATCCTCCCTTACATCACGGATAACAACCTTTACGCCGGGAAATACTTTTGTGGATGCGGACACTCTTCCGCGTATTTGAATTTCATTCATGTACTCCTGGACTTTCGCAATTCCCTCATTTGCTTTTACCAGTTCTTCGTTTAATACCTGCCGCCTGTCCATCAGCTCCTGCATATATGCTTCTTTATCTTCAGGCAGGGACTTTCGCTGTTTTTTAATATTGATCAATGTCTGTAAATCCAGTTTAAGAGTTTCAAGTTCATCCTCGGATGCCGACCTTATCGCCTGATACCTGTCCAATTCTATTTTGCTCTTGGGATCAAAACCTACTTCGCATATAGTTTCAGTCCCGCTTGTGGAATTACCAAGAACCTTGGCGTTTATCTCCTCTCCCGCGCGGAGCAGTCCGCCCATGATATTCGCGCGTTTACCCTGGCAAATAATGCTTTTTATCGCATCCACGCGCGAGTTTATAATTCCGTCTGACACAATTACCATTTTACCGACTTCTACATTCGCGTTTTCAATAAACTTTGACACAAGCGAATTACCCGCGCGGATTCTGCCGCCGCCCTTTCCGTTAACTCCCTGATAAATAATTATATCGCCTTCCGCATCCAGTTCCGCTCTTGATACTGTTCCCTTTACCTCGATATTTCCCGCAGCTTTTACAGAGAATCCGTCTTCAACATTTCCGCTGATAATAACTGTTCCAAGGAAAATAATATTTCCGGTTTTTAAATTTACATCACCTTCGACGGTGTATACAGGTTCAACATTAACCTTGCCGCCGGTCATTATTACCTGCCCGTTTATATCCGCGATAATGGTTTCGCCGTCATCACTGATATGTACATTATTGCCAAGCGGCAGGGGAATATCGCTGCCGGCCTTTGCGGGAAGAACTTTTCCTGTAATTGTCATGCCGTCAACGCCGTCTTCGGGGCGAATTTTTTGGGCCAGGTGCTGCTTTTCCACAACATTCTGAATAATATTAAGTTCCTTGAAATTTACCCGGCCGTTTGTTCCTTCTTTCAGTTTTATCTTTGTTTGATCTGTTTCAAAATTATAAACAATATAGGCGTCCTTGCCGTTAACAGGTTTGGTTCCTTCGGCTGCTTCCACCTTTTCCCTGTATACAGGATTGTCAGCAAATTTAATTAAAAATTCTTCTTTTATACCGTGATAAACACGGTTTTGTTTTAAAAGGCTTACCAATGCCTCATAACTTAAATCACAGCCGCCGTCTCCCGGCGGAAGGACGGTTATATAGACATGCATCTCGTTGTCATCAACTTCAACCATTCCCATGCTGTCATTTACCGGATTATTTTTAAATTCAGCTACCATGACATAGGTTCCGCTAGCTTCTTCAACAAGTTTCCCAACCATGCTCATGTCAACATCTTCTATATCCTTGGCGGCGAGTGAATGCATTGCCTGCATTTGAGTGGCTTTTTTACCATTACCGACAGGTGGTGTGATTTTAAGGAATACTCCCGTAGGCCAGCGCTGCGCGAAAGCCTCGCCGTCTTTATCTATAATGACAGGAATATCAGAATCAATTTCATCGGAAAACTCTTCTTCGGCCAGTTTTGTTTTTTTAATGCGTTTATGTTCATAGGCGCGTATCGTCCAGTCTTTCATGCCTGCGCCCATAAAACCGGATGAACCTCTTACTACGATTTCGTATTCAAGGCGCCGGATCGAAGTATCCAGGAGTGTCGCAGCTTCATTAACAGCTGCATCCAAAGTAGGACCGGATGCTTCTATAACCTTGATTGACCGATCCTGTTCCAGATGCTCCTTAACAATTTGCTGCAACTGGACAAAATCTATCACGAGGGGAACCTCCTTACGACCTTTGGTCGTACACTTCGTTTCAGTCGGGTGAGGTTCACAGAGGGAACCTCCTTACGACCTTTGGTCGTACACTTCGTTTCAGTCGGGTGAGGTTCATACAATGCCTTTACGAATATTTGTTAACTTTGATCTAAGGTGTAAAACTGCTTTGGTATGAAGTTGAGAAACTCTGGATTCTGTAACCTGCAATACCCGGCCAATGTCCTTAAGAGTCAGATCTTCATAATAATAAAGGACAAGAATTTTCTTTTCTTTATCAGGCAGTTCATTGATTGCTTCTACAATTACACGGCGGATTTCATCGTTAACAACAACTACATCAGGATTGAGGCTGGAAGGCGATTCAATACTGTCCCCTATTGATACCTTGTCATTATCATCTCCCGAATACCACAAATCATTCAGGGATATAATTGAAGTGCCGGAAATTTTTTGAATTACTTTCATGTACTCAGCTTCGTCAATTCCAAGAGCGCCAGCTACTTCCTGATCTGTTGCGGTCCTGCCTAACTGGGCCTCAAGCGAAGAAATGGTTGTTTCAATCTCGCGGGTTTTTTGCCTGACTGAACGGGGGACAAAATCTATTAAACGCAGCTCATCAAAAATCGCGCCTCTTATGCGTGTAACAGCGTAGGTTTTAAATTTTACATTTTTATCAGGGTCGTACTTGTCAATAGCGTCAATAAGGCCGAAAACTCCATAACCGACAAGATCATCAAATTCCACATTATTGGGCATACCGACAGCGACTTTACCGGCGACATATTTTACAAGCGGAGCGTATTGTTTTATGAAGGATTCACGTATCGCAGGGTCCCTTGTTTTACGGTACTGCTGCCACAATTCCTCTTCTGTCTTCTGTTCCGGCATTCCCAAACTTTCCTTCCTCACTTATCTTTATCTAAAACTGTTCTAATACCCTGCGCAATCTCCTGCGGACTAAAATCACCCTGCAGAGCCTGCGGTTTATCGTTTTTACTTTTACCCTTCGCAGACGCCGCTCCCACATCATCAAATGTCTGCATCTGTAAGGACTCACTGTCTGAAGAAAAAGCTGAATCATCGCCACTTACAGAACCTCCGCCTGATGCCCTTCCTGAATAATCCCCTCCCGATGAAAAGGCCGTAGACATTGAATCCAGATCCGCCAACCCTCCTAAACCATCCGAATTATCACCAAACATTGGTACAAAAGCGGGCTTCACCGGTGAAGGCGATGGTCCCATGAAATCATTATCATTCTGATTAAATGAGCCTCCACTACCATTATAATCATCTTCTCTTTTTCGGTCTATACCTTCTGACGCGCCTCTCCGAGGTTTAAAAGAGCCTGAAATAAGTTCTTCAATATTGCCCAAATCCTGCGTGCCGCCTGAACTCTTGTACATTTCCGGTACCGCGTATTCGCCTGTGCTTCCCAAAGTAATATTTACACGCGAGCCCGGCTGCTCTTCTGCGGCGGGGGGCTCTTCGTCCTTCAGCAATAATTCAGGAAAAAAGTTATTAATTAGGATATTGATGCCAATGCCAATTCCAAAAAAAACGGCGGTAAACAACAGGGCTCTCAGAAATATATGAACCGGCATCACATCGGATACAATTCCGGTTACAACGGAAATAACCAACGCGGCCGCGCCTGATATTAAACCCCATTTAAAATTTATCAACTTATCCCTCTTCCCTGCCGCCGAATATCTTTCTTAACATCGCTCCAAAACCGCGCACTTCATCTGGTTTGTTGCGGTTCATGCGCTCTACAATATGCTGAACGCAGATACTTGCCTTGCATTTTGGATCAGTTACCATAAAAGGTTTTTGTTTTAAGACAGCGTGAGATACTGATGTATCATCATAGATAAATCCCAGATAATCAACTTTCAGATTTAAAAATTGACCTGCTATATTTATCATTCTGTCGGCTACGCTTTTTCCTTCCGCCGCTCCTTTGGCTCGGTTTACTACAAGCTTCAGTCCCATATTAAGCGAATCATATTCTGTAGCGATAATTTTAATAATCCCGTAAGCGTCGGTAATAGCGGTAGGTTCAGGCGTTGTAATGATAACCGCGTCATCCGCTGCCGCGATAAAATCCAGTACATTGCTGGAAACGCCCGCGCTTGTATCAATAATGATTATATCAGCGTTTGAAAGGGTCTCCAGTTCCGCGATAAAAAGTTTTCTATCCTCTTCACCCATATTGGCAATCTGGGAAAAACCGGAAGCGCCCGCAACAATTGAAATGCCGTATTCAGTTTCCACAAGAATTTCCCTGATTGTTTTTTGCTTTTTCATTACATGGTACAGGTTGTACTTGGGAACCATGTTCAGCATTACATTAACATTGGCAAGTCCAAGATCGGCGTCCAGCACTGTAACTTTTTTGCCAATCCTGGCGAATGCAAGCGCCATATTTACCGAAAGGTTTGTCTTCCCTACTCCGCCCTTCCCGGATGTAACGGTAATAATGCGGGCTTTATCCGCCGGTTTAACATTTTGCTTTACAGGCAGTGAATCTTTTGACGCGCCCTCGCTGTCCTTCTTGCGTTTCATTATCTCCCGTAATTTTTCAGCTTGATCTTCCATAGTAACTCCTATTTCCACTTAAACTGATCTGCCTCGCCAGAAGGGAAGCGATTCTCTATTTTTCCCCGATCTACCTTAAAACCATCCAGATTTATAAGAAAACGCACTACTGCCGCTTTCTTGATGTCATTGGGAACTTTCTGACCATCAGTTATATAAGATACTGATTTTCTTTTTTCTGCAAGTGCGGATATTACATTTCCGATATGGTCAGTTTCATCCAGTTTTGAAAGAACCACAGAGCGGTAATTAAAAGGTTCAAAATGCCTTAGAATATCTTCGATGTCGCTTGTCTTGGTGCAGGCTCCAAGGACTAAATGTACCTCCGCTCCCTTTCCGCAGCCTTCAAGGATCTCCCTAACTTCTCCCAGCTTGGCCGAATCCCTGGGACTCTTTCCGATTGTATCAATCAGAAAAAGGTCTGTATCTTCAGAAAAAAGCGCAATCTCTTTTCTTAATGACATTTTATTATCAACACAGGAGACGGGAAGTTCCATTATTCCGCCGTATGATTTTAACTGTTCCGCCGCTCCGATACGGAAAGCGTCAATTGTTATCATGCGCACGGAAACTGAAGGAATCGCATCTGTGCCAATTCCATAGATAGCAGCGAGTTTAGCGATGGTTGTGGTTTTTCCAACTCCTGTGGGGCCTACAAGAATCATTACCCTTGGTTTTCTGCCGCTTTTTTCTTCCTTGTATATGCTGATGCTCTCGCCTATCCATTCAAGAAGATTATTCTGAACCGCTTCAAAATCTTCAAGCGTTTCCAATGTTAATTCCCTGCGCATTCTGTCAAGCATCGCGTTAATGTACTTTTCAGAGAAATCATTTAATTTTAAAAGTTCCGCAGCCTGAACAAAAGAAGGATGCTCTTCTTTTTTACTTCCGCTCAAATCAATTTTTTCCTTGATTTCCTTTAACGAATCCAAAATTTTCTGCGAAGCTTCATTGCCTGCCGCCGTCATGGATGCCGATACCTGCTCATAATTTTTTCCCGCAGCGGCGATTATTTTTCTTTTTTCCTCTTCCAGAACAGACGCGGATTCCTTTGGAAAACTGTTTGCCCTGGGTCCCTGCGGATACAACTCCATCGGATTTTGAAAGTTTGGATTATACTGCTTTATACCCGCATTTTGCTGCATCTGGGCAAAATTATCTGTTATCTGCCATGACGCAGGCGCGCCTGTATAATTACCCTGTGTCAGCGGATTTTTGTATACCACAGGAGAGAAGTAAAAACCTACTTCAATTCCCGGCCTGGAAAAAATCCCCAAAAAGCCTCCAATCCTGACTTCCTTCTCACAGAGAACATGAAACGGCCGCTTGTATTTTTCGGCTATTTTCAGTTCACAATCCTTGCGACTCAACCCCTTTTCATAGAACATTTCCATCTCAACTCTCCATAAAGTTTAAGTATCTTCTATTCGAATCATTCCCACCGCTTCCGGAACAACTTCCGGAACAATTTCGGGAACGGACAATACAGCCAAATCGGGCAGTTCGCGGTCGGAAGAATTTTTAACAAGGAAACGCGCCTGTTCCGAGCATAGAATAACAGGCATCCATCCTTTTTCCCTGACCGCCGCTGCAGCCTTGCTTACCGCCTTTATCCACGCTTTATGAGCCGGCGGGTCCATCGCGGACACAACCCCGGAAGGAGTTTCATATTTACTGTCGATAATCTTCTGTTCAAGGGCTGGGTCAATTGTCAGCACCCGCAATTTGCGATCATCGTCCGCGTATTGCTGGCAAATTTGGCTTGCAAGCGCCTGCCTTGCTTTTTCCGTAAGGAACCAGATATTTTTGGATACAGGCGCGTAATCGGCGACAGCTTCCAGAATGGAAACCATATTGCGGATTGACACCCTCTCCCGCAGAAGACCGTGCAGTATCTTCTGAATCTCCGTTACGCGCAAACCCTTGTTTTCACGTAACGCTTCATCGACGACAGCCGGATATTCCTTGCGCAGGGTATCCAGAATCGCCTGTGTATCCTGCAGGCCAAGAATGTTGGCCGCGTGACGGCGTATGATTTCCGTTAAGTGGGTGGCAATGATTGAAGGCGGATCTACTACGGTATACCCGGCGCGTTCCGCTTCGTCCCTTCTTGCCTGATCTATCCATATCGCAGGAAGGCCGAAAGCCGGATCTACGGTTTTCTCGCCTTCAAGCTCCGTTATTACCGTCCCCGGATTAATGCAAAGGTAGAAACCAATGCGGATTTTACCTCTTCCGGAATCCACTCCCTTTATTTTAAAGCAGTATTCAGAAGGTTCCAGTATTGAATTATCAATAATTCGCACCTTTGGAATTACAAGCCCAAGATCGTATGCGGACTGGCGTCTAACGCCCTGAACCCTTTCAAGAAGCTCCGCGCCTTTTTCTTTTTCAACCAGCGGAACAAGTCCGTAGCCAAGCTCCAGGGAAAGGGGATCCAGCGGCACTACGGGGGAAATTTCGCCTGATTTTTCATCTTTGCGTTCCTTTGTTTTTGCCATCATCTCGTTGAAACCGGCGTTCCGTTTCTGCTGCCGTCCGAGCCTGAAAGCGTGAAACGCCACAAGGATGGCCATGGGAAGAAGCACATACCACGGAAAACCAGGCAGCGCCGAGAGGAACACAAGCACCGCAGCGCATATCCAGTAAACTATCGTCTGGCGCGAGAATATCTGTTCGATTACCTGGTCCGCCAGATTGCCGGTCGCCGCGGCTCTTGTCACAACAATACCCATGGCGGTAGAAACAAGAAGCGCTGGAAGCTGGGTAACAAGTCCGTCTCCGATTGCCAGGCTGATATAATTGGGAACAACATTTGATTCGCCGTATAAAGCTGCGCCGATAATAAAGCCGCCCAATACTTCTACTATAATAATGAATACCCCAATCTTGACATTACCGGAAATAAATTTACTCGCACCGTCCATTGACCCGTAAAAATCGGATTCTTTCTGTATCTGGGCCTTGCGTTTTTGCGCTTCTTCCTCCGTGATGGAACCTGAACTGTATTCGGTTTCTACAGCCATCATTTTTACCTGCATACTGTCCAATGTAAAACGCGCCGCGACTTCAGAAACGCGGGTCGCTCCTTTGGTGATAACCACAACCTGAACCGCGATAATGATGATAAAAATTATAGTGCCTACAACAATGCCTTCGTTACCGCTTGATCCTACAACAAAACTGGAGAACGCCCGTATCATTCTGCCGTCAAAGTTCGCACCCTTGGTAAGTATAAGCCGAGTGGAAGAAACGTTAAGCGCAAGACTAAAAACTGTGGAAACAAGCAGTATTGTCGGGAATAGGCTGAATTCTGTCGGTTTTTGCGTATAAAGCACAATTAGCAGAATTAAAAGGGAGAATACCAGGTTTACCGCCATCAGCGCGTCAAGAAGCATTGTAGGCATTGGCAGAATAATCGCGACTACAATTACAATTAACGCAGTCGCGGGAAAACTGTCCTTAAAAAAAACCATTGCGCTGTTACGGGCGCTATTCCCGTCTGCGCGAGCTATATCTGACATTATGCGCTCCTCCTGCGCCTTTCTTCATTAAGACGCCATACCCCGCTCAGGATTACCGCTACTGTGTTCCAGTATGATTCCGGGATTATATCTCCCACGCTGGTTTCACGGTAAAGCGCCCAGGCAAGGGGCTTGTTTTCTATCATAGGCACTTCGTGTTCTTTCGCGATCTGCCTTATCTTCGCGGACATTTCATCCGCTCCTATTGCGACAACCATCGGGCCAGGCATTGACTTCATGTCGTACTGCAAAGCTATCGCAAGGTGAGTCGGGTTTGTTATTACCACATCCGCTTTGGGAACGCTTACTGTAATGTTCTGCTTTAATAAATCGCGGAAGCGGCTGCGAATCCTGCTTTGCATCTGCGGATCCGCTTCGTACATTTTCATTTCTTCCTTTATCTCATATCTTGTCATCTTGTTCCGCTCGCGGAAACGCCAGCGCTGGAAAAAATAATCCGCAATTCCAAGCACAAGAAGCAGGATCGCGCTTACAAGAAGCATCTTTATCGCGATTGACGCAACCAATGTCAGGCCTGTATACGGATCAGCTTTTTGCAAATTCAGGAGTTTTTGAATATCCGCGCTGATAAATATATACGCAACCAGTCCTATTAAAACAATTTTTAAAAGTGATTTGAATAAATTAAAAAGCCCTTCCACGGAAAAAATCCGTTTGAAATACTGTCCGAATTTCGGGAGCACTTTGGAAAAATTGGGAACAATGGGCTTTGTGGTAAACAGAAAGCCTCCCAACTGTATAATATTTGACAAAATAGCCGAAACCATCGCGACAATCAAAATGGGTAAAACAAGCCGGATAAAATAATTTATAAAATTCGCAGCAATAATCGCGTCCTTTGTCGGGTCAAGTTCAACGACCCTCGTGAAGTAAAACCGCACCATTTCAACGCATGTACGCAGCATTGAAGGCGCCAAAAAGAGAAGCAGAAGCGCCGGAATAAATAACCCTATCGCTCCTACCAGTTCCTGGCTCTTTACAACCTGGCCTTCTTCACGCAGCCTCTGGAGTTTATGCTCTGTTGGCTGCTCAGTCTTTCCAGGCGCGTCCTCGTCATTCTCATCAGAGAACCACTGGAGATCAATTATCGGAAGCGGGGAGTGAGTGGGGAGTAGGGATTGTTGTTCGTAATCTATGCCCGTTGGGAAGACGATTTGCCTACAAACAAATATCCCGATTCCCGGCTCCCCATTCCCTATTCCCAACTCTCTGTTATCTGTCAATAATTCCCTAATCATCAATAAACTCCTCCCGTAATTTGCCGCCCGATTTGTTTGTAGAGGGTTTCGATAGTGCCGAAGCCTGAGTCTATAACGCGGGTAAAAGCTTCGATCATAAAAGGCAATGAAGCGAAAATAAGGAGGAAGGCAACCGAGATTGAAATCGGAAAACCTTCTGAAAGGATATTGATCTGAGGCGCTGCTTTGGAAATTAATCCGGTTGTAAGCGATGTTAAAAATAATGTGCCGAGTATCGGCAGGGAAATAATAATCGCATCCATGAATAAACGCGAAAGTCCTGACGTTAACATACCTACAACATGTTCCCTGCCTTCGACCAGCGAAATAATATTTATTGTCTGCACCGAACGCCAGAAGCCGCCAAGGAAGAGCTGATGGAAGCCGCCTATTGTCACAAAGATCAGCATTGATACAAGATTGAAGTACTGGCCCATGAGCGGATTTTCAATTTGAGATAACGGGTCAAAAGTTTCTGACGCTCCGAAGCCCATCTGCAGAGAGAAAAATTGTCCTGCTGTAGAAAACGCCGCGAAAATTATCACCATATAAAAACCTATAATAATGCCGATTATCGCTTCACCTATGACAAGCAGGCCGAAACGCAGGCTGAACGGCTCAAAACGCAGATCGGTTTGCCCGCCGCCTGGCAATGTAACAATGCCGGAAGAGGAGTTAGCTGCCATGTAAACCTCCACCGTGGGAATGACAGCAAACGCGGTAAAACCCGCGAGCGCGATCTTCGCGATTTGCGGAACAGCCTCGGAAGAAAGCAGCGGAGCGATCTCGATCATGGCAAGGGCTCTCACGGCGATCAAAAGAAACACCGGCCCAAAGTTGAGAATATTCTGTAAAATCGCGTTCTCTACCAAACTGTTACCCTCTAATCTCCTATTCCATATTCCCAGGCGCATTACACAGCGTTTTTTTCGCACCGGGCGCACTGCTATTCTACCGTGCCATATCCGGTATCATCTGAAACAAATTGATCGTATACTCCCTTAACGAGCCAAACATCCAGCCGCCCAGGAACGCCAGCACTGCGAGAATTACAAACATTTTGGGAACAAAGGTAAGCGTCTGTTCCTGAATGGATGTCGTCGCCTGCAGTATGGCTACAACCAAACCTACTACCAATGCGGATAACAAAAGGGGGGATGCCATAATTATTACCTGAAGCACTCCCTGCCGTAAAATTGATACAACTTCACCAATACTCATATTTCAACTCCTACATAAATGAACGGACCAGCTGATCCGTTAATAGCCCCCATCCGTCAACAAGAATAAACAGGATGAGTTTAAACGGCATGGATATCATTACAGGAGGCAGCATGATCATACCCATGGACATGAGTGCGCTCGCAACCACCATGTCGATTACAATAAACGGAATAAACAGAAGTATTCCGATCTTGAAAGCAATAGTCAGCTCATTTAAAATGAACGCGGGAATAAGGATAAAAGTAGGAACATCCGCCAGTGTATTGGGGCGATCCAGCCCCCGCATTTCCATAAAGAGCGCGATGTTTTTTATGCTGGTACTGCTGTTTCTCATCTGGCTGTACATAAAAAGCCTTAACGGAGCCTCAGCTTCCCTGTAGGCGCTTTCCACGGACATCTCCCCCGCGGCGAGCGGCTGCAATGAATTAGTATAAATTGAACTGAATGTCGGCCACATGATAAACAATGTCAGAAAAAGCGCGATGCCCATTAACACCTGATTGGGCGGAACCTGCTGCAGTGAAAGGGCGCGTTTGATAAAGTCAAGGACAATGGAAACCCTCAGGAAACTTGTCATCAGTATCATGATGCTGGGCGCGAGTGATATAACTGTCAGCAGCAGCAAAAGCTGAAGCGAGAAAGCCACTTCCTGTCCGCCCTGCGGATTGCGTATGCTCAGATCGATAAACGGAATCACGGGAGGATCCTGCGGCGCGAAAATATCCATCGTGCCTTCAACGGAATAATCGGGAAACGGATCTGTCTGCGCGTTAGCTGAAACAGGAGTGAAGATGATGCAGACAATAAATAACGCAAGCGACGCCGCTTTTATTAATAACCGCCCATTGACAACTGCTGACTGCATTTAAAGCCTCTTAAGCCTTTCGCGGCGTTTGCGGATATCATCGGCTGTAGGAGTGCGCGTTTCAGCCTGAGCGCCAAGCTTTCGCAGAATCGACAAAAAATCCGGAAAACGTGCGGATGCCTGCGACGATGAGCTCTTTTTGGATTCTTCAAGCAGCATCGCGTTTATTATATCTTTATCTTCTATTTCCCCGATAAGATTTACCCCTCCGTCGCTTGATCCCAAAAGCCAGGCTTTGGAACCGACAGAGACAATGTGCGCATAACGGTTGGATCCAAGATGGGTATTGGCAAGAATTTTCAGGAAGGGATCACTTGCTGTAGTCTTTTTCCCGGAACGCCTGATTAATATTACAACGCCGTAAATGGCGACCGCTACAAGAGCGAGTGTCAGTACCATTCTGACTACGCTCCACACAGACGGTCCCGCTGCCGGCCCTGTATCTGCGGCGCTTTCCGAGATGGTAAAGGCCTGTTCTGCAACCCGCAATGGATTGGGAACATCGACCGTATCTTCCTGTGCTGAGATTATAGGTATTTGAATTAGAAACACTACTCCCAAAAGGAGCAGAGCAAAAACAGATGATTTCAGTTTTCCCCTCCCAAGTACAAACCGATTCTGACTTATTATATACTATTTATAAATTTATTACAATAGAAAGCGAAAAAATTTAAAAAAATATTTTTCCGCTTTCCTTGGCTTGTTCTATATAAACTTTACATTTATACCGGAATAATCGTTGTCAATCTTAAGTGAATCAAGAATTTGGGATATTTGACCGCGATGATGAATATTATGGGCTATTTGCTGTTCCAGCATAAACCATAAAGGCGTTGCCGGAGGTTTACCCTTATACCAGTCAATTTTCACAGACGCCTGGAAATCATTATCATTCAAAGCGTTAATAAAATCGACAAGCGCTTTATCGGCGATTTTAGAAAAACCAACCGCCTTCTTCCACTGTTCTTCGTTCAGTTTTCCTTTTAACTCCTGAATCTTTGCCAGGGAAGCAAAGATTTTTTGGGCTTCGGCGTTGTCCGCAACAGCTTCCTTAAAAAGGGAAATAAAATAGACTGTCGCTCCTATATTATGCCTGAAAAGTTCCGATAGGCTTTTATAATAACTCTTTCTGTCTTTTTCCCTGTCATCGTTGGATAATTTCCCCAAAATATCCGCGACAGTTTTATTTGCTTCCTGATTTTGTTTCGCGAATGCTAAAAAAACCTGTTTCATAAATTCCTCCTTATACAATCTGATTATATCATGTGTTTTGGTTTTTATCTATAAATATTATAAACAAATCTTTAGATAGCTAAACGAGCTGTCGAATAAGGCAAACTTATTTAGCTGCCGGTTTAACAAACGCTAACCAATCACCCTGGTTCCGCCTGTTCTCAAACCCGCTTCGTAAATTTTACCGCAGGATATAAACATCGGGAATTTTGTTCCAGCGAGAATAATATCAGCTTCCTCTGCCATTTCGATCATGTCCCGGCCTGGAGTTTTTCCGCGTACAAAGATAATCGCGTGTATATCCAAAAGTTCCGCAGTTCTGATAACCTGAGAGTTAACAAGACCTGTCATGAGTACTACGCGATCTTTTACAAAAGCCATAACATCGCTCATCAGATCCGCACCGCACGCGGAAGTTATTTCAAGCTGTGATTTATCTTCTCCGGTAAAGAATTGCCCTTCCAGTATTTTAACCGCTTCTGCTACTGTCATTATTTCCCCCATTTATCAATTCAGTATAGACATAATCCCAATAATGTACTATTTTGAATATAATGTAAAGACCTAAGGGGGGATTTTATGGCAGAACATGTATTACACAAAAAAGAAAACAAAAAAGCGCCTCAGAAAACATTAAAAGAAAAGCGCGAAGAAAAGAAGGCAAAAAAGAAAGGTAAAGAAGGTTAGACTTAACTGCCGGTATTTACCGGGTGAACATCATCTGCGCTTCTTCTTTTGCCTTATCAATTAATGATTGATAATTTCCTTTTAAAGCATTCATGTGTTGATTATAAAAAACGACAAACTCAGGGTCCTGGAATGGGTCTATGTGAACTTCTCTGCCAACCCGGCGGGATAATTCTTCTTCTTTCTGCCGGAGCTTGGGTCCGTATTGCTGACGGATTGCCTGTTCATATTGGGCGGCTTCCTGCAGATACTGTGAAAAAAGCTGTGTCAGTTGTTTATGAATAGCGTTAAAGCGGCTGTTATTGATAATAATTGAAAGACCTTTACCGGCATTTTCAATGCGTTTTTCATCATCCTTATCCGCCGGAAGGGTAATTTGAGAGATTAAAACATCAAATACACCATGTTTCAGGCTATCCCGCTGGCTTGAGTCAGTTTTCTTAATTTCATTGGATATATCTGCTTCCCCTGCAAGGAAAGCATTAGCCAGTTTTTTACCTCGCTGTTTGGCATCAAATTGGTCAATGCTGGATTTATCACTTTTTACGGATTCAGTCCTTTCCATTGCGATTTCCAGCGCTGTCTTTATTACTCCCATTGTGTTATTTTCCTCTTTATTATAAAATATTAGTGATTACAAATTTATGCAAGAGGGGAACCTTCATCTGACCGCTAACACACGGTCAGACCCGGTTGAGGTTCAAGAGAGATGTTTAATTATGAAAATGTGCACCGTTTAATTAAGGAGAAGGATCGTAGATAATGGATAAAATAGAAACGGATTTTAAATTCATAATTCGTCTGGATTCAGAATTAAATCAGATACAGGATTTTGATCTATTACTGGAAAGGATTCTTTTCGAGGCGCGGCAGGTAGTACACGCAGATGCCGGCTCAATTTATATAGCGGTTCCTGTCGGAGACGGAAATGAAAAACTGGCTATAAAATATTCACAAAACGACACTATTCAGAAGAAGCTTCCGCCGGGACAGAAAATGATCTATTCGATTTTTTCTGTGCCGATCAATGAAAAATCAATTTCAGGTTATTGCGGACTGACTAAAGAATTAATCAATATACCTGATATGTATGAAATTCCTTCTGAAAGATCCTATTCATTCAATTCATCATTTGACATGATAACAGGTTACAAGTCTGTATCAAGCCTCACTGTCCCCCTGATGTCATCTGAAAATCGTCTGATAGGCGTAATTCAGGTGCTTAACGCAAAAGACAGTCAAGACAACATTGTTCCGTTTTCAAATGATGATGAAATACTAATTACCCATTTTGCAAATAACGCTTCCATTGTCCTTCAGCGGGCGTTTACAACCAGAACAATGATTCTGCGGATGATAAAAATGTCCGAACTTCGCGATCCGAAAGAAACCGGCACTCATGTAAACCGCGTCGCCGGATACGCCGTGGATATTTATGATCGATGGGCGTATCACCATAAAATATCATCCATCGACAGGGAAAAATACCGCGATATTCTGAAAATCAGTTCAATGCTTCATGATGTTGGCAAAGTGGCAATCTCCGACGCGATTCTTAAAAAACCGTCCCGTTTTACCCCTGAAGAATTTATGGTAATGCAGAATCATACCATTTACGGCGCCAGCCTGTTCACTGACACAACATCACCTGTTGATCTTCTCGCAAAGGATATAGCGCTGACACACCATGAAAACTGGGACGGTACAGGCTACCCCGGCTGGATCAATCCAAATGACGGAACTCCGGAAAAAGTTAATAAGGAAGGGAAACCTCTGGGCAGGAAGGGCGAAGAGATACCTCTGGGAGGCAGAATTGTCGCAGTAGCGGATGTTTATGACGCTCTTTGCTCGAGACGCGTATACAAGGATCCATGGACGGAAGATGATGTATTGATGGAACTTCGAAAACTTTCCGGCATTAAATTTGATCCTGAGCTGATTGATATTTTCTTTGAAATACTGCCCAATATCAAACAAACCCGGGATCAATACCCGGACGCGTTAAGCGCGTAAAACCTGTCTTCCGGTGAATACACGCGCTTGAGAAACCTTGCCAGAATTTTATCGAGGCTGTCGGCGAAAGTTTTTAATTCTTTCCTGCCGTAATTGGCTGTGCGCTGAATTTCAAGACCATTGTCCGCCAGGCCTGTCATAAAGTTACGCAGGGAAAGAAATTCATTTATATTATTCTGAGTAAAAACGCGGCCGCGATCATCCAATGTAATTACATTCTTTTCTATAAGGCGCTTTGCCAAAGGGATGTCTCTTGTTACCGCGATATCTCCTGATTCTGCCAATTCAACAATACGGTCATCCGCTGAATTATCAAGTACGGGACATATTTCCATAATTACATTTTCCGCCGCGCTTAAAGCGTAGTCCAAAGAAGAATTTTCACGTTTTACACCGGGAATCGGACGATTAGCTGCGAAAACAACACAGAGAGAGAGTTTTGCCGCCCTGCGAATAACAAGTTCTCTTGCCGCTTTGGGACAGGAATCGGCGTCTACAAGGATTTTCATTATACCGAGCTGGCGGCAAAGAATGAATAATTCCCGCTGAATACAGGAGGAGTAGAGTCTTCTGCGGTTTTAGGTACAAAAAACGATTCGCCTTTCTTAAACACGGTTTTTCCTGTTTTAAGTTCACCCTTTGTAACAAGGCAGATGGCTGGTTTTTTCTCAATGAATTTATAATCTTCTCCTTCATTGTGAATAAAGGAGAGTACAAATTCCCTGCTTGGAGTAGGATAGCGAAAATATGCTGAAGACAGCGGCGTAATAATTTCTGGCATAAAAGGTTTAAATCTTAATATTTCCATTAACTCCGGAATATCAACATATTTAGGCGTAAGGCCGCCCCGCAGCACATTATCCGAGTTTGACATTAATTCAGCGCCAAAACCGTTTATATAAGCGTGAAGCACGCCTGCGGGGATAAAAATCGCCTGCCCGGGCTGTAATGTGAAAAGATTGAGATACAGCGGAGATATAACAGCGGCGTCCGCTGGATATTGAGCCGCGAAACTCCTCATTTGATTCCATTGATCATCTGTAAAGGCTTCGCATGTTTCATTTTCGGTAATAAAAGCGCAGATTTTTTCCCTGTCTTGTTTTGAAGTATTAAAAAGCACGCTGAAAAATTTAAGGAGCGAGTCCGAAGGATATGGAGAGTCAACAGCGCGCACCAATGGCAAAAGAGTTTCCTTTAACTTTGGCGCTACCGCCAAAAACGCCTCAAGATGATTTTCAATCTGCATGGGCTCCCTGAAGCCAGCCATTAATGTAAACGGAGAAATAGCGCATAACACTTCAGGTTTATGGTTGGAGTCCTTGTAATTTCTCTTGGGGGAATCTATAGGCAATCCGGCTGCGTTTTCCTGGTTAAAACCTTCAACCGCCTGTGCAAGGTTCGGATGCGCCTGGATTGAAAGGGGTGTGCTCGCGGCAATCAATTTAAAAAGAAATGAGAGCGGTTCGCCGTAATATTCAGACAGATCAATATACCCGCCTGTTTCCAACTGTACCTGTGAGGGAGCTATTTCATGAGTTCCCATCCACATCTCAGCCCATGGAAGCCCTTTTGGGTTATCACGCCCAAGAAACCGGGGGATCTTTTCAGTCGATCCCCATTCATAATGCTGAATCTGATTTTTTAGTTTAACAATTCCGGACATTAACCACCTGCCAAATTAAGCGCTTGATCAAGTTTCGCAATCATGCGAAGCGTACGATCCTGTACTTCCTGCGCTTCACCTTTAGCTAACCCTGAAGATACTTCTTCAAATTGCTGTTTAATCCTGTTTATTTCATCACAGAGCATAAAGCCTGTCAGAATCGCGATATTAATCGGCTCATTTATCCCGGAAATACAGCGGGTATTCTCTACAGCCGCCTCATACTGGGTTAATACTTTCTGCAGATAAGTTTCATCCTCATCAACAGTTATATCAAATGAAGAACCCAAAAAATTCAGGGATAGTTTATTGGCCATTAGAATATGTCCAATTCACCGTCCACAGAATGCTGCCCGCCTTCGGGCGGCTCACTTGAAACCTTCCCGTGAGCGGGCTGACTGTTCAATTGTATATCCCTGCCGGTCTCCATAACAGGTCTGGAATTCCGGCTGGCGGTTTGCATCAAACCGGATTGCTCGGTGCTGTCATCCGGAGGTTCCGGAATTTCAAAGAAAACCTGCGAATTTGATGATGAGTCCTGAACCTGTTCTGATTGTTTTTCCCGTTCTTTAACAACAGGTTTTTTGGCGGTCACCTTGTCTTTCAGGCTGTTCTCAAACGCTTCTTCAAACTGGCTTAAACGATCAAGGGCGGCAATGATTCCGTCTTCAATACGTCCCTGATCTTCCTTAAAACGCATAATAAGCACTTCCAGCTCGTCAATCCGTTTTTTATTTGCGCTGAGTTTCGCCTGCAGCCCCTCTCTTTCCAAAATCAAAGTGGCGTTTTCAGCGGTTACCCGCTGCACATAATCAATCGCCCCGGCGACTTTTGTTTCCAATAACTGGACTTGCTCAAGGCTGATCATACTTTATGCTCCTTCGCGAGCATTGGATGCATTGTTAATGCCATTACCGAGCGCAGTTTTTGCTTTTTCCACAATAATTTTAAAAGCTGCATTATCCTCTGTCGCGAGCCATGCCAATGTTTTACGATTGATAATAACACCCGCTTTCTCAAGACCGGCGATTAAACGCGAATATGAAAGCCCGCATTCACGGCAAGCCGCGTTGATCCTGATAATCCATAATCGGCGGAAATCACCTTTGCGGTCTTTTCTGTCGCGGTACGCGTAAGTTAATGCTCTGGCTACCGCGTCTTTAGCGGTTTTATAGTTGGTTCCCCTGCGACCCCAGTAACCTTTCGCCTGTTTAAGTATTTTTTTACGATGATTCTTTCTTTTGGAACCGTCTACTGCTCTTGACATATCTACCTCTCTGTTTAACTTGCGGCTTTTACCCGTAGGGTAAGAGTTGTTTCCTGATTACAGGCACATTATCATCGGACAAGATACCTGCGTGACGCAAACCGCGCTTGCGCTTGGCTGACTTTTTGGTCAGAATGTGGCGGAGATTCTGCTTTTTATACTTTACCTTGCCGCTGCCGGTAAAGGAAAAACGCTTGGCTGCGCTTTTTTTTGTCTTCATTTTAGGCATTATGCCACCTCTCAAATTCTGTAATTTATTTTTTGCTTTTTGGACTTAAAACCATCGACATAAATCTGCCTTCCATTGCAGCCGGTTTGTCCATAATGTACTCTCCTTCTATGCGGGAAAGCACATCTTTCATAACATCAAAACCAAGTTCCGTATGGGCAAGTTCGCGGCCGCGGAAGCGAATCGTTACTTTAACCTTGTTACCATCGGCTAAAAATTCTTTTATATGTTTCGATTTAAAATCAAGATCGTGATCGTCAATCTTGGGCTGCATCCGGATTTCTTTAAGTTTTAAAAGTTTCTGCTTCTTTTTGGAATCCCGAATCCTCTTTTCATTTTCAAATCTAAACTTTCCGTAATTTAAAATCTTAACAACAGGGGGAGCCGCAAGCGGCGCAACCTCCACAAGATCAAGACCTGCCTCTCTGGCAATTTCGAGCGCTTGTGAGACAGGCATAATGCCCTGATGCTCACCCTCTTCCCGAATTAAACGAACCTCTCGCACACGAATCTGTTCGTTAATTCGTAAATCCTTTTCCGCCAAATAGCCTCCTCTGATTACTACTTCATGTATTTTAGCAAATTTTAATAATTCTTGTCTAGTGTCCTGTTATATTCAAATGACAGATTATTTTATTAAGTAAAATCCTAATATAACATTGATTTTACACAATTTGCCATGCTGGAAACCGAATATTACAAAACGTTAATGAGCTAATTCCAATACAAATACAATGCGGAAATGTATATGAAAAGTTTAGTGCCCATGTTCCGGTTTTAATCTATGCTAATCATTGTTCCAATGCCTTCATCTGTGAACAATTCGATAAGTATTGCATGGGGAAGCCTTCCGTCAATAATGTGAGCTTTTTTTACTCCTCCGTCCAAAGCAAGCGCACAGCAGTCAGTTTTTGGGATCATCCCCTTTGTTATAATGCCATTTTGCTTTAGCTCATCCAGTTGAGGCCTTGTTATGAACCTGATTAACGAGTTTTCGTCATTAATATCGCGTAAAATGCCCTGAACATCGGTCATTAGAACCAATTTTTCAGCGTTCAGAGCCGCGGCAATCTTCGCTGCGGCAATATCGGCGTTGATATTAAGGGCTTTCCCCTCGTCAGCTCCGGTTCCGTAAGCCACAGATGATACAACGGGAATAACGCCTGAATCCAGTACAGAGTTTAACATTGAAGCATCTACCTGCTCTATTTCACCGACCAGCCCAAGATCGTTTTCGCCATTATACCGGCGCGCTTTCAGCATCGCTCCGTCAATACCGCAAAGCCCTGTCGCCTTGCCGCCGTTTTTTTCAATTAGGGCTGTTATATCCTTGTTTACCTTGCCACAGAGAACCATCTGGACTATGTCCATTGTTTCTTCATCAGTGTAACGAAGCCCGTTTATAAAACGGCTTTCCTTGCCGGTTTTTTTCAGCATTGACTCTATTTCAGGACCGCCTCCATGAACAAGCACGGCGCGTATTCCTACACATGCCATAAGGATAACATCCTCAATTACCGCCCTTTTCAGCTCTTCATTTAGCATTGCGTTTCCGCCGTATTTAACAACTATCGTCTTATTTCTGAAACGCTGTATATAGGGAAGGGCCTGAACCAAGATCGCGGCTCTGTCTTTATTAGAAATATCTCTGTCTTTCACGAGCGGTAGTCCCCGTTAATTTTAACATAATCATAGGTAAGATCGCATCCCCATACAGACGCTGTTCCGTTTCCTTCCCGAAGACTGATAAAAATTTCAACTTCTTCTTCTAAAAGAATGAGTTTCGCTTTCTCCTCTGAAAATGAAACAGGGCCTCCGTCCCTGCAAACCTGTACCTCCCCTGCCCTGCTTTTGAAGCTCACGCTGGTTTTTTCAGGATCAAAATCAGCTCCCGGCATGGACGCGGAGGCGTATCCCATGGCGCATAACACCCGCCCCCAGTTGGCGTCCGCGCCGAAACACGCGGCCTTGACAAGGCTGGAAGACGCGACTGATTTTGCCAGAGCCTGCGCGGTATCTTCACTGCCTGCGCCCGTAACCGTTACGGTAACAAGTTTTGTCGCTCCTTCCCCGTCACGCGCCATCATCCGCGCAAGAGAGGCGCAAACATGTTCAAGCGCGCCAGAAAAAATATCATAATCACTTTTCCCATTAATCATTTCGCTGTGTTCATTGTTTATTGTAATTTGTTCCTTGTTCATCGCTTCGCCGTTTGCCAAAATCACAGCCATGTCGTTAGTTGAAGTGTCGCCGTCTACCGTAAGGCGGTTAAAAGAACGTTTAACAGCATGGCGCAGGCTGGAGTCAAGAGCGCCGCCTGTTATGGCTGCGTCGGTAGTAATAAAGGCAAGCATTGTCGCCATGTTGGGATGAATCATCCCCGATCCTTTGGCCATCGCGCCGATACGCACAGGCTTGCCGCCGATTTCTATTTCCACGGCGATTTCCTTCCTGCGTGTATCTGTTGTCATTATCGCTTCAAGAGCGTCCGAGTGTCCCTGCTCATCATCACGAAGGCTGGCTTTCAGTAAACAAGCGTTTTTCTCTATCAAATCAACCGGCAGGGGAACTCCTATTACGCCTGTTGAAGCGACAGCGACTTGTGACGGTTCAATGGATAAAATACCGGATGCTGCCTGCGCCATCCGCCTCGCCGCGTCCATTCCTTCCCGGCCTGTACATGCGTTGGCATTGCCCGAATTGGCAATAATGGCGCGTAATTTACCATCAGCGATATGTTCCTGGCTAAGACGAATGCTTGCGGCCTTTACTTTATTGTTTGTAAATACAGCCGCCGCGTTACAGCTTTTCTGCGAATAAATAAGCGCCAGATCTTTTTTCTGAGAACCTGGCTTTATTCCGCACCGGATGCCTGTGGCAAGGAAACCTTTCGGCGCGCAAACCCCGCCTTTAATTTCAATCATGGTATTATCCTTAAAACAACATCGGAATTGCTTCGAGTCCTGACTTCTCGTCAAAACCGTATAAAACATTCATATTCTGCACCGCCTGTCCCGCTGCGCCTTTTACCATATTGTCAATTGCGGTTATGACAATCAATGTAGATCCGTTTATGTCAAGATGAACTGAAATGTCGCAGTAATTTGACTGGCGGACGCGGTTTGTAGCCGCGCTAAGATCTGCGGGTAATACGCGGATAAAAGGCTCATTTTTATAGAAATCTTTGTATAACTCACGGATTTTTTCAGCCGCTTCTTCATTGTCTTTTGACGGCGGCAGAACAGGCCCTGATGTTATGCGCCATTTTTCAGAAAGCGGAATATATATGGCGCTCAGGATCCCCCTGTTCATCGGCGCAAGATGCGGGGTAAAGATCACGCGCGGCGCGTTCCCGCCTGAAAAACAGGCCATCGCGGCGATGTTACGCGCAATTTCAGGCGAATGACGGTGAGATGCGACTTTATACGGGGAAACAGAATCGGCGCATTCGCTGTAGTGAAAGGACCGTGACGGTTCTCTGCCGCCTCCTGAAGCGCCTGACACAGAGTTAATAATAATTGGAAGGCGTGAATCTCCATCAATCAACCCTTTTGACAGCGCCGGATATGCGCCTAAAGATGCGCCTGTAGGATAACAGCCAGGATTACCGACTATTACAGGCCCAGAAGCTGAAAGCTCTTTTATTCGCCGCCTGTTAAACTCTGTAAGACCGTAAACTGATTTTTTATGCAACTCTGAAAACTGGTACTTTTTACCGTACCAGGCACTGTAAACTTCTTCATCATCATCAAAACGAAAATCCGCGGAAAGATCGATAAAATGAATCCTGCGCTCCATGCAGGCCGCGGCGTATGGCTCCCCTACTCCGTGCGGGAGGGCGGAGAAAACCACATCGCTTAATGTTATAACCTCTTCAGCTTTTAGAAGCGGATATGAAATATTGTTCAGGAAGCTGGGATAGACGTCCTGTATAAACTCACCTTCAAAACTAACCGAGGAAAGCGCCAGTTTTTCAATTTCAGGATGCCTGTAAAGGAGCCTGACCAATTCAGCGCCTGCGTAACCTGTAGCGCCAATAATTCCCGCTATCATGGTTTTATTATGTACTTTTACCTGTTTAGTGTCCACTGATGCGCTTTACTAACAGGATTGTTATGGATATAGTATATATATGACCGGAATTAACCTGAAACTTAAAATTTTAGCGGCGCTGATAATGGTATTTTTGTTTTCCGCATGCGCCACTACGGTGATAATCAGCGAAAATCTTTCCCCCGCTGAACTGATTCAGCGCGCGCAGGAAGCCTCTGACAGGAATCGTTATTCTGTGGCAATGCAGTACTACGAAGCCCTGTACCAGCGAAATCAGACAAATCTGGATCTTATAATTACTTCTGAATATGAAATCGCATTTATTTATTACAAACAGAAAAAGTACGATATGGCGCGTGAAAAACTTGGCCAGGTGCTTGAATACTACAATACCCCTGACGAAGAACTGCTTCCTCCGCATTTTAAAAAACTGGCGCAGATAGTTCTGAAAAACATTGATGAAAAGGATAAAAGCAGCTCCAAAACTTCCGCGCAGAAAAAAGAGGATAATGAATAACAAAATCACGTTTCATTGTTCTGAAGAACTATACCGTGACGCGAAAACAATCATTGACGGAGTAATCCGCGCAAACAGGTCGCAGGAAGCGGTAAAAAACGCGATTAAAAATAAAAACTTTAAAGGCAGCCTGTACCTTGCAGCTATAGGCAAAGCGGCATGGACAATGGCGAACTGCGCGAAGGAAGAGCTGGGCGGTAAAATCAGGCGCGGCATTGTTATCACAAAATACGGCCATTCATTAGGTGACATAAAAGGCATCGAAATCATTGAAGCGGGTCATCCCCTGCCGGATGAAAATTCAATTGCTGGCGCAAAAAAAATCACGGAAATGGCGGATAACCTGGGAACAGGAGATGAGCTTTTATTTCTGGTTTCAGGCGGCGGCTCCGCATTGTTTGAACAGCCTCTGCCAGGTTTAACATTGGCCGATATTACGGAAATTAATTCGCGGCTTCTGGCGTGCGGCGCAGGTATTGTAGAAATCAACATGATCCGAAAACGCCTTTCCGCTGTCAAGGCCGGAAGGTTTGCTCAAATCTGCGCGCCAGCAAAAGTTTTTACCATAGCGCTGTCCGATGTTTTGGGCGACAGGCTAGATTCAATCGCATGCGGCCCCGCCGTTCCGGACATGTCCACAGCGGATGAAGCGATGGCGGTCATTGAAAAATACAAATTAATAGTAAGCAATAAAATAAAAGAATATCTGTTAAAAGAAACGCCCAAACGCATAGATAACGCGGAAACAGTCATTACAGGCAGCGTGCGCACTCTGTGCGAGAGCGCATCCATTATTGCGTCTTCTTTGGGGTATACTCCACATGTACTGTGCTGTGAAATGGACTGTGAAGCCCGTGAAGCGGGACGGATGATTTCTTCAATCGCGAAGCAAATCAACTCAGGAAGTAATTCATTTAAAAGACCTTGTGCTCTCATCTTCGGCGGAGAGACTGTAGTTACCTTAAAAGGGAAAGGCAAGGGGGGCCGCAATCAGGAACTGGCACTTGCGGCCGCAGAAGGTATCGCGGGGCTTGATAATCTCCTTATTTTTTCATTCGGTTCTGACGGGACTGACGGTCCTACTGACGCGGCTGGCGGAATTGTAGACGGTTCTACAGCCAGGCGGCTGAAAGAAAAAAAGTTAACAATCAGCGGCATTCTGGAAAACAATGATGCTTATAACGGACTAAACGCGGTTGACAGCCTTATAAAAACGGGACCTACCGGAACCAATGTTAATGATATAACAGTGATTTTATGTAAATGATTCAATATCAGCATTTATTAAACCACGCGCGTTCTTCAAAAGGTTTGCGCTCCGGGCCTTTGCCTTCTTTTTCAGGGATACCGATTGGCAAAAACGCGACAACGGTGTATTCGCCGGGAACATTCAGCATTTGTGCAATTTGTTCCTGTACTTGCGGATCTTCTGTAATTTGTCCTTCGACCCAGCAGCTCGCGTAACCCAAAGCGGTAACCGCTATCAGGATATTTTCAATCGCGGCGGAGTAATCCTGAGCATAAAAATATTTATCCGCGTAACTTGGGGTTTTCTGCGTTAAGATACAGATGGCAGCAAGGGCGTTGACGCCGGCATACCCATTCTTCTTTGCAAGCTCCATTATTGAATTTACCAGTGTTTGATCGTCCAGCCCGACAAATGCGGTTGTCTGCTTGTTGCAGCCGGAAGGGGCCGCGATACCCGCTTCAATTATTTTCTTTAAATCATCGCGGGGAACAGGAATGTTTTTATAAATTCCGCGGAAACTGTACCGCCTTTTAATTGCATCTAACGCATCCATTGTTATCTCCTTTAATTATTCATAATAAAGCATTAAAAAAAATTGCACAATAGCCTGAAAAGCCGCCTTTTTCAGCTTGTTTTTTTTAAACCGGGACAATAAAATATACCTGATGATTGAAAAAACCGCTTTTTTTGACATCCCGGCAGAAAACGCGGCGCAAGGGATAATATGACTACCGTTAATCTTATAGTATGGATTGTTGTTTACAGCATCTGCCTCGTTCATATTACCGCATTTACAGGGATATATATAAAAAACAAAAGCAAAATTGAACTGCTCTATTTAATTGTTTTATTAAATTTATTTTTACTGGCGGTTATTATTACAATATCGCTTGTATTCAGATACAATAATTTTATCCCGGTGCTGGTTAACGGAATATTGTCATTGTATATTACCGTTCCTTTATGGGGTTATTGCTTATTTGATGTCGAAAAAAAATATTTTAAGATTATTCCAGTACTGGTTATAACAGAAACGATTATTGAAAACATTCTGCTTGCGCATAACGTTCTGGATATTTTATTTATTTCTAGAATTGTTTTTTATTGTTTTTTAACCGCGCCTGTATTTTTAAACAGGAAAAATAAATACGAAAAAAATTCACTGGAACGGAAGATGCAGAATGTCACCAAAATTACCGTTATTCTGTTTGCCGTATTTATGGCTTCGCTTATTCCCTTCTCTGTGCTGGTATTTGAAATATCGTATGTGTCTTCGCTGTTTTGGGCTGTCTTTACATTATCGTATCAAATACCGGGACTGGTCTATTGCGTAAACCGTACAGCTAAAAAAGATGTAACTTTTACAACAGGCTCTGAAACCTGTGAACAGCAGGTTCACAGGCTGCCGGGCGAATTTTTCGGCAAAACGGAAATACCGTCATTAACCAAAAGGGAAAATGAGGTTGCGCTGACTATTTGCAGCGGGCTTACATACGCGCAAATCGCGGAAAAGTTATTTATATCCCTTTCTGCGGTGAAAAAGCACGCATATTCAATATATAAAAAATTGGGGATAAAGAATAACCGCGAATTATTGCATGTATTTATGGAATATCATAAAAACAACGCTGTGGAAAATAATTTTTCCGCAGATTGACACAATGTTTAAATAATCGCGTATATTTCCGGAAAAAGTATACTTTTTCTTACTTGTTTTCTAAAAATCTCATGTTATATTAATGTGTATAATTCACTATTTTGAAATAATATCCAATATAAAATACCAAATATATTTATAGGAGTGTGTTATGAAACGAACTTTCTTGTTATTAATTGTGGTTTTGGCTTTGACAGCGGGCAATGTATATGCTCATGATGCAGGCGATCTCATGCTTGGCATAGAACCTCAGATTGGCATTGCGCTACCGTCTGTTTCATTGATGTCTGATTACAGCATGTTCCCCGGCATTGATTTTTCTTTACGAATGGCATTTGATTATTACCTTACCGATTTTCTGGCGCTGGGGACAGGAATAGGCTATAGCGGCAATTTCCATTTTTTTGTAAATGATGTCAATACGGAAATGATAGCGTTATTTATGGTACCGGTTATTGGCTGGCTAATTGCCGGGATTGCAGCCGACAGCGGAGCTTCTCCAGTCGATATTAACGGCTATTACTTCGCATCTTATGTTACTGTGCCGTTTGGCATTCGTTTTTCAGGAAGGGTTTTTACATTGGGAGCCGGAGGCACAGCAAATTTTCCTGTTTACGGTTCAAATGACGTCTATGAATTTAAATTATTGCCTTATTTAGGATGGTATGGGGATATTGGCTTTGATTTATCCGGGAGAAAGGGACGAAAAAACGGGTTTGGAATGTTATTCAGATTAAACGGTTCAATTACCAAAACAGCCGAGCCTGTAACGCCGCCCAGTGAATATTTTGTCAGTTGCGGTTTTTTTTCCACATCATTAATACTCAAGGCAAATATTGAATTAGCCAATCTTCCCATTGGCGGAAAGAAGCAATGATAATGGGAATTTATCATGAAAAAAAGAATTTTTAACTTAATAATAACAATTCTTTGCATAATTTCATTTTTCTCAAGCTGTGTTACCAATAGAATTAATTATCAGGATATGGATTTAACTGTGGATTCAGGTTCGCGGCAGATATTGAATTTAAAATATTTCGGCGACAGGGAAATAGTCCGTCAGAGCGAAAGTTTGATGAAAGAAGGCCTTTTAAATACCAGCAGTGAAGAATACGGTTATTATTACATTGCTTTCCGCGGCGCTCACAGTAATTTTAACATTTTGAAGTTTTATGAAGGCTGGGGTGAAGCTTTAGGTATAGATAAATGGTTTAACTACAGCGGTCCGGATATCGGCGCGGCTGCTATACTTCTGGCGCCAATATTGGTTACAGTGTATGTAGTAGTAGCAGGATTATATTTTGCGCCCTTAGCGGTTGCAACTCCGCTGGTTATTCTCGGCGCGCCGACCGATTACGCAGATTTTGATATAACGGCGGAATTAATTATTTTTGATTCAAATGGGAACCTTGTTACACGCCTTGAAGAATCCGGCTCCTTTAAACAGGCGGCAGGAATTTATTACGGACATGACCCCATTAAAAAAGCAAATATATCGTTTTCAGAACTATACAGGAAAATGTTTGAAACGGCAAATTTATTAAAAAATGAAATTAATCAGGTACTCATGGCTTCAGGCCCGATAACTGATTTGAACAGTACGCAAGCCATGGAAAATATAAACGCATACCTGGATACTTTTTAGGAAATTATTATCTGTGCATATAAAGAGGATATAATGGAAATCAAAAATAATTTATTTTTAATTATTGCCGCCGTGTTTTGTTTTTCTGGATGCGCGACACAGTATGAGCTTGTGCCTTATTCATTTACGCAGAGCGCGGATGATACAGCGACAATTACTTTTGTCAGGCATAATGGAATCGGGCACGGCGTCGAAAGATACAACGGCGTCAGGCTGGTAGATTTTGAATCATTAGATATTCCGGCTCCGGAAAATGAAACAGACTGGCAGCGCGTAACATTCCCCGCTGGAAAGCCGTTAAATTTAAGAGTATTTATATATTATGTGAATGATTTTCATAGCGAAAGAAGAAAGGGAATATTCCGATGCCCTCCGCTTGAAGCCGGAAAAAACTATAAGTTATGGAATAAAGGCAATGAACAGCTAATTTTAACAGACGAGAGTGTTAAAGCGCTGAGATATTCCTTCGGAAAGCCAAGATTCAATTCGGTATACATACAGGAAATACCGCCGCTGCCTGAGTAATCAAAAATATTCAATAATAATATGGCTGACAATCCGTCATTAAAATATCCTGTAGTGCTGGTGCATGGAATTATCGCCAATGACAGGACCAAATATTTTAATTTCTGGGGAAGAATTCCAAAAACATTGAATAAAAAGGGCATACAGGTATTTTTTGGAAATACCGATTCATGGGGCAGTTTTGAATCAAACGCGAAAGTATTAAAAGAAAATATAGAAAAAATATTATCAGAGACCAAAGCGGAAAAAGTAAATATTATTTCGCACTCAAAGGGGGGAATTGATTCCCGTTATCTGATATGGAAATATAATTTTGGAGAAAAAATCGCAAGTTTAACTACAATATCAACGCCGCATCACGGCTCGGAACTGGCTGGCCTGATATATAAAAAAAATATTATTCATTCAAAAATAGGAAAAAAAGCGCTCGATATTTTCGGAAAATTATATGGCGATATAAATCCTGATTTATACAATGTAAATTATCAATTAACCACAGCCAGAATGAAAGAATTTAATGAAAATATCATTATGGATAAAAGAGTGTATTACCAAAGCCTTTATACAACTATGAAAAATTCTTATGATGATTTAATGTTTTCCAATAGTCACAGGTATTTAAGCAATATAATTGGAGAAAATGACGGTATGGTATGTGAATATTCAGCGAAATGGGGAAATAATATCAGGAAAATAGACGGCAGAATATCTCATGCTGAAATACTTGATTATAAAAAGAAAAATATTTCTGGGGTTAACATACCTGATATTTATATTAATATAACAGATGATATAAGTAAAAGAGGTTTTTAACAGAGTTACAGAAGCGTTGCGCATAACATATATGCCGCTCTTACCCAAATGTAATAGCCGCATATCCTACAAATGAATCTGGAATATCATCATTAACATCGGCGCTTGTAGCGTATTCCAATAACCGTGCAGCGCCCGCCCCTGCTTCTTCCGCGAAACCCATCGCACCAAGTACCGCGCCCGCTGAACATGCAGAACTGTCATGCTCCGCGCGGCGGAGAACTTCATCGCCTTTGCCTGATTCAACTGCGTTAATAAAATTCGCATCATTGACTTCGCGTACCCAGCGCAGGGCTTTAATGCCTGTCCCTTTAGGCGAAAAACCGTAGTTTGGACCATAATGAGTTAAATCGGTGGAACCCAAAACATTAACCTTTCGGTTCAGCTTTTCCGCCGCCTTAAAAATTTTCTTTCCGGCTTCAAGGGACATAATCCCGCAGGGAAGCCTGAGCCACAACAGCATCGCCTTTGGAAAGAAAAAACGAACCATCGGCAGAAGAACTTCTACAGTATTGTCGCGGAAACGATCTTCTGCGCTGAGTTCATCAAGCAAGAGAGAACGCATCTCTGTATCAACCGGCATGGGACCGAACGGAGTCTTTACTGCATCCTCCATGGCGAAAAGAGGCGGAACGTCTGACGGTAAATGGCCGCCTATAACCGCTACTGTATCGGCCTGCGGTTCAAGAGTGCAGACAGCGCGGGCGGCAACGCGGCCACAGTAGTACCAGCCTGCATGAGGGGCGATGGCGGCGCGTGAATACGGAGCCTGACAATTAAAACCTGACAAAAATTGCGTTACCTTCCGGCTGTCACGCGGATACCATCCTTCAGGCAGGGAATAATCTCTTATTAACATATATTTTTTTCCCTTAATACGCCGATAATTATAACAGAGAAACAGAAGGCCGTATATAAACATGACAACAGAACAAAAAAGAAAGACTGGCGGTACATTTATTTTTGGCAGAATAATAGCCGCAGTATGTATTATTATCTATCTCACTGCATTGATTCAGGCGGCGGTCAGAATTTATTTCAGCATTGAACAGCAAAAAATCACAGCGGAACAGGAGTTCGTGTATATCGCAGGCATCGCTGCGGCTACAGGAGCGCAAAGTTTTATGGATGAACGCTACATTCAGACCATAAACAACGCGCTCGCTTACAGTAAAAGCATTGAAGCGCTTATTATTTCAGGGCCTGAAGGCGAATACGCTTTTGAAAAGGAAAAAGATCGTTCCGTTATTTGGGTAAATAATTCTCCGAGATTTATCAACAGATTTGACATTTCAGGTCAGAGTTATTTCAGGCCTCTTTCAATTCCGGATCTGCGCAATACAAATATACAGGCAGTGGCAAGCGCGTTTAGTTATTTGGAATTTACCAATATACTGAAGGAAACACTGTTTTTAATCCTGGTTGGATTTGCTCTTGCCTTCTTTACCATGTTATTGCAGGCGCTAATCGGTAAATCCGCTTCGCCTGAAACGGAAGAAACAAATAATGACACATCCCCCGGTTATGTGCAGGAAAACAATGATATTAATCCAGATGAAATATTTGAGGAAGGCAGTAAAGAGGAACGCGGGCCGCAGGGTCTTTTCTCTCCCCGCAGCGATATAGGCTGGGAGGAATACACAAAAGAGAGGCTTGATTCCGAACTTCACAGGTGCGCATCAACAGAAAAAGATTTAACATTATTTATGATAGAATTCGCGGACACAATAAATGACGCTATGTTCAAACAGGCGGCGGATGAGGCTGTCCATTTCTTTATATCAAGGGATCTTTTGTTTGAATTCGGCAATCAGGGCATTACAGTAATTTATCCTGGTATTGATCTTGAAACAGGCATAGTTAAAGCGCAGAAATTTCTGCACCACATCGTTGAAAATTTTCCCCACAGCCGCAAAACAAACACCAGCCTTTACATAGGACTTACATCGCGTTCTGGAAGGCTTCTTATAGCCGGACGAATGATGATGGAGGCGATGGAAGCGCTTCAGCGCGCCAAAACAGACAAAGAATCACCCATTATCGCGTTTAAAAGCGATCCTGAAAAATACAGAAAATTTATCGCGTCTCAAAATCATCTGCGCTCCTGAAAAGCCTCTGCACCGACCACGGCGCTAGGGAATAAACATAACCTGAACCGCTGACATTCGCATAACGCCGTCCCGATTCATCGCTTGCGCTTAAACGAATTATTTTTGTCGCGCCGTTTCCCAGATCAAGAGCAATCCTTGAGTGGTTTAACTCCGCGGCGTCAGCTGAAATGTAATCAATAAAATCTTCGCCTTCAATGCTCAGAATTGATCTGATATATGAATCTATAACGCCCTGATCCGGATTTGCGGCATTAATGCCTGAGACAACCCACTCCCTGTTTCTGCGGCTGAAAATCTGCATGACCGATGACGCTGACTCATCTTCAGTGGAAACCGAAACGCGCTGTACGCTGTCAAACGCGATTTCTCCGTCAGCGGTTTGTGGAATCAATCTCAGGTTATACCAGCTGTTAACAGAACTGTTAATATATGAAACAATCAAATTGCTGCCCGAGCGCACTTCGCCATCTCCGAATCTGCGCACATAACATTCGCGCCCCGTGTTATCTTCATCTCCTATTAAAAGATCAAGGAGCGTAATGTTATCTCCGCTAATCGTAATCCTTGCGGCCGTTTCTGAATGAAGCCCGAAATTGGCGTGAGCAGAAACGCTTGAAGACCGTACAGGCCAGGCGGCGCGCTGCGTGAAAACGCCCAGAAAATCTTCTATACGGAGCTGGCGCGCCGGATACTCCCTGCCGTTATGCAAAACAAACCACTCGCCGTTAATTTTAAGAAATTCCTTTGTTTCTCCCGCAATATTGATAACTATTCTGCCGGCCTTTGACGCGGCGGCAGGATCAAGCCAGAGGTAAGATACTGATCTTGCGCCGGTTCTTTGGGGATCAAATACAAGACTTGCGGTATATGTTAAAGCAAGCGCCGCGATTAATGAAAGATGAACTATTAACTTTTTTTTATATGTCACCTGCAGCCTCCTTCGCGGATTTGATTTCCGCAATAATGCGCGAACGGCGCTTCGACGCGATAATCATGCCCGCCAATATAACAAAAAACGGAACAATGCCGATATTTAAAATCTGCGAGAAGCGCATGTAGGAAGCGCGCGTTTCTTCATCCTTAATTTTATCGAAACGCCCGATATACGGAAGTTTGTTTCGTATACTGATAATATCATCATCGCTTGCAAGCCAGTCCGCGGCGCGCAGAAGAAATTCCAGATTGTAGCTTGCGCCGCTTGCATTGATCATGTTTGTCGCAAAATCTGTATCGCCGACTACAATAATCCGCGAAGGGATTGCGTTTAACGGCATATCCGGAAGCTCATCCTGCGGATATTCATCTGTATACCAATCCTCTCTGGCAGGTTTCGGCGCTCCCTGGAAAAAACTCGGAAAAATACCGGACAATGACGCGCCTAGAATTTTAACGCCCCTTGTTTCATTTGCGTCCCTTTCAAAAAGATAACTAATCTCGGGATTGGTATTAAAACTGTTAACCATGGACCATGCCTGATTTGTGCTTGTAAAAAGAACGCTCGTCTGCACCTGTGCAGGCGCGTTAATTTCCAGGGGGCTTGCCCAGTAAAGATCCAGACCGGAAAAATTCGCGCTTACAGGATGTTCACGGTTTCCGTTTTCTGCTGAAACTCCGATCCAGAACGGATAGCGCACAATGCGCAGCTGCACAGCGCCCGAAGCCAGCATGGTCTGGTACTGCAAAGTAAGGGCGTTGCGGTCGAGCGCAAGTTCAGGCCTGACAATTACGCCGTAGGAGGCGAGCATATCAAGCAGCCCCTGATCCTGCTGCCTCCTTGCCGCGATTGAACCGCCCGCTGTATCAACATAAATTCCTTTAACCGCGAAAAGAATTTTTCCTCCCTGCCTGATATATCTGTCAATGCGGTAAAGGGCGAATATATCCATGTCTTCCACGCCGCCCAGAACAAAAAGAGCCGGAAGGTTATCCGGTATTTCATCTCCCGGATTGATTAGCCTTACCCTGTAGCCCGCTTCAGCTAACACCTGGTTCAGGTACGTGAAATCTTCCCTCCAGTTCCTGAAACTGTCGCCGACAATCACTCCTATCCGTCTTTCAACATCCATAACCATTGAGCGGATCCGCGATGTTATATCGTACTCAAGAGTGTCGGTGGAAATTACCCACGGCAGCACTTCCATTTTATCCAGATATTCAATAACAATGCCTGAATATACTGTAATAAAACTTGCCTGATCCTTTTCTACAGTCTGCACCTGTCTGGGCTGAAAACCAAGCTCTTCAAGAGCGGATGAAAGCCCGGCCTTGATGGGATCCCTCACCGTTACCCTGATTTTACCTTTTGAAAAAGCTGCAAATTCCCGCAGCGTATCTTCGATTTCGCCTGGCATGGGAACGATTGTTTTTAGCCTGTCAGAAAGAAAGTAGGTGATATTTACATAATCAGGTATCTCGGTATAGAGGTTACGCGAAACTTTTGAGATTGTATATGCCTTTGTCTTTGTCAAATCGAGCCGGAACCAGAGACGGTGCGTTACAAGAAAGCAAAGAATAAAAACAATGACAGAAAGGAAAGTAATAATTGTTGTCTGTCTTTTGGTCATAACCTATCTCCACTTCCTGAAAAGGATTACTTTTGTGTTAATGAATAAAAACAAACAGGTGCTTAAAATAAAAAACGCCAAATCCCTTGAATCGATCAGCCCTTTTGAGAAACTTTCAAAATGAAACGCCAATGAAAAAAAGTTGATTAAACGCGCGAGAGCGTCAGGCATGTTAAGCGTAAACGTTAACTGATTGACAAGCATTACCGCAAGCAGTACTACAGCGCTCCCAAGAAAACTTCCCGCCTGATTTTTCGACAGCGATGACAGAAGAAGCCCAAGGGCCGTAGCGCTTGCGCCAAGCAAAAAAACGCCAAGGTATTCGCAAAAAACAGTTCCATTATCAAAGTTACCAAGGCGCATTAAAGTCATGGGCACAGGCAATGTTAAAACAAGCATCATGCTTAACACGGCAAGCGCTGAAATGAATTTGCCGAGCACAAGATCCCATTCGGTAAAAGGCATTGTAAGCAGAATTTCCGCCGTTCCTGTCTTTCTTTCTTCCGCCCAGCTTTTCATCGTAATCACGGGGATTACCATGATAAAAACAAGCGGAAAAGCGGAAAAGTACGGACGGAGCGTCGCCTGATCTGCTACAAAATACTGCTGGAAAAAGAACAGCCACACGGAACAAAAAACAAGGAAGAAAACCGCGGCTCCGTAAAAAGCCGGCGCTGTAAGGTACTGGAAAAGTTCTTTTCGCGCGAGAATAAAAGCGCGGTAAGGTAAATATTTTTTCATTTATGAATCCTTATGCCCTGCTGTTTTTGTCTCATCCCCTGTAAGCTTTACAAATATATCTTCTATGCTCAACTTCTTGCAGTTCATGCTTAAAATTTTTAAATTTGATGCAACCGCCCAGTCAAAAATTTTTTCACCAGCGTTTGCATCTCCCATGTTTTCACAGGAGGCGGCATTTTGCGCTGGTATAAAAAAACTTGTTAATACAGTTCCGTTATCTGAAACTTCAGCGCAAACGCCTGATACCTGTCCGAGTAATAACAGTTTATTTTTTACAATGTCCGCGCCAGCTCCTTTCAGAACAAGCTCCCAGGTGTCGCCTCCCTTCATGGAGAGCGCTATCTCTTCCGGCCTGCCCTGAACGGCGATGCGCCCGTCATTTATAATCAAAACCTGGGAGCAAATGGCCTCTACTTCCTGCAAAATGTGGGTGGAAAGAATAACAGTTTTTCTTTTACCCAGTTCTTTTATTAGCGAACGTATCTCAATAATTTGATTCGGATCAAGACCGGTTGTAGGTTCATCAAGTATTAATATCGGAGGATCATGAAGAATCGCCTGCGCGAGACCCGCGCGCTGACGGTAACCTTTGGAAAGCGTTTCAATTTTACGGTTTCTGTAACCTGTAAGGGCGCACTCCTTTAAACAGGTATCAATTGCCGCCTTACGCATCTGTTTTGGAATAAGGCGCGCCTGGGCTGCGAAGTTCAGGTATTCATCAACTGTCATGTCGCCGTAAAGCGGCACATTTTCAGGCAGATAACCAATTCGTTTTTTTACTTCCAGAGGATGTTCATCTACAGCGATACCGTCCACAAGCGCTGTCCCGCTTGACGGAAAATGAAAACCGGTAAGTATTTTCATTATGGTGGTTTTTCCCGCACCGTTAGGTCCCAGGAAACCGAGCACCTGCTGCGCTCCCACTGAAAAAGAAACATCCGTTACAGCCTGCACATTACCGTAAAATTTTGAAAGATTTTTAACCTCAATCCGGGTATTCATTAATAAAACTATTCCTCCATGTGATGATTAAAAGTATTTATATATCAGGAAGGTAACATTATTTATCAATATATTCAATAGGGAACAACATACGGTCGCGCGTCAGCACCGTATCCGGGAAAATTTCCCTGGCTTCTTTTAACAATTGTTTAAGTTCATAATCATTATAACGCGGGCTGTAGTGAATGAGCGCAAGTTTTTTTATATCCTGAGAGGCAGCCGCAAGATGAGCGGCTTCATCAACTGTCATGTGCTTTTTTTCATGCGCGTCTTCGGCTAATTCCTTTTCAAACATTCCTTCGCAGATAAAAAGATCGGAACCTGTAACATGAGCTGATATTTCAGGGAAGGCAAGCGAATCTGTAACAAAAGAAAATTTTCTGCCGCTTCGGGGCGGTCCTAAAACATCGTCAGGATAAACGTCTTTTCCGTCCGCAGATTTAACCATCTCGCCTTTCTGCAGCTTGCCCCACAGTTTTCCCATCGGAACATTCAACTCCTGCGCTTTTTGAGGGTGAAACTCACCTGAACGGATATCTTCTTCAAGCGTATAACCGTAACATGGTTTTGTATGCTTCAGCGGAAAACACCGGACATGAAAACCGTCTCCCCTGTATACAATACCGGGTGAAGTAATTTCCTGGACAACTATTTCAAAATTGATATACATTTCAAGAACGCGTCTGCTGCTTTCAATGTATTCGGCTATCCGCGGCGGCCCGATAATGTAAAGCGGATCATCCCTGTCAACCTGCGAAGAGAGCATCAGAAGTCCCGGAATTCCTGTTACATGATCCGCGTGTGTATGGCTTATGAATATGACAGAAATTTTTTTCCATTTAAGGTTAAGCCGCCTGAGCGAAACCTGAGTTCCTTCGCCGCAGTCAAATAAAAACAACTCCCCTTCCCTGCGTAGCAATACCGATGTCAGATGTCTGTTAGGCAGCGGCATCATTCCGCCGCATCCCAGAATAAACGCTTCAAGATTCATTTGTTGAATTATATATATTTTTATATACTGATGCCAGAGGTCGCTTTTTAGTTAATGCAATCACTTATGTTTACATTTCCGCCTTTGCTTGATTCTTAATTTTTTGTTACAATAGTCTCACCATGGATTACGCGAATGAGTCATTAAAAAAACATTATCAGTGGCGGGGAAAACTGGATATAGCGCCAAAGATGCCGGTATCAACACGGGAGGATTTGTCGCTTGCGTATACTCCGGGCGTCGCGCAGCCTTGCCTTGAAATTCAAAAAGATATTGAAAAAAGCTGGGAGTTAACAGGGCGCTGGAATACGGTTGCTGTTGTTACTGACGGTACTGCAGTTCTTGGTTTGGGCGATATTGGTCCTGAAGCGGGAATGCCAGTAATGGAAGGAAAATGCGTATTGTTCAAAGCCTTCGGCGGAGTGGACGCTATTCCCCTGTGCATACGCTCAAAGGAAGTTGACGTAATAGTAGAAACGGTATCATTGCTGGCCGGCAGTTTCGGCGGTATAAATCTTGAAGATATTTCAGCGCCCCGCTGTTTTGAAATTGAGCGAAAACTAAAAGCCGGATGCGACATTCCTGTTTTCCATGATGATCAGCACGGTACGGCCATTGTAACAGCCGCCGCGCTGTTAAACGCGTTAAAGCTGACCGGTAAAAGACTGGATAACATAAGCCTGGTGATATTGGGCGCGGGAGCCGCTGGCATTGCCGTTATGCGGTTATTACAGGCTCTTGGACTAACAGATGCGGTGTTATGCGACAGACAAGGCGCGATTTATAAAGGCAGATCGAATCTAAACAGCGAAAAAGAGCAAATCGCCGAAATTTCCAACAAACAAATGAAGAAAGGAAGCCTGGAAAACGCACTGCGCGGTGCCGATGTATTTATCGGCGTTTCAGCTCCCGGCATGGTGACTTCTGACATGGTTAAGTCAATGTCACCTAACGCAATACTGTTCCCGATGTCAAACCCGGTGCCAGAAATTATGCCTGATATCGCCATCGCCGCCGGAGCCGCAGTCGTTGGAACAGGGCGAAGCGATTTCGCCAACCAGATAAACAATGTCCTGGCCTTCCCTGGTATCTTCCGGGGAACCCTTGATGTCCGCGCGAGCGACATCAACGACGAAATGAAAATAGCCGCTGCGCACGCTCTGTCAAATCTGGTAAGTGAAAATGAACTGCGTCCCGGTTACATAATCCCCGCAGCATTTGATCCAAGAGTGAGGGACGCGGTAGCGAAAGCCGCAGCACAAGCGGCTATAAAAAGCGGAGTGGCGAGAGTAACTAACAGATGAGAAATTAGAAGAAGCGCTATAAAATATTGTTCAAAACATGATATACTTAAAGAGTATCTGGAAATTCATGGTTCGGAGATATTAAATATGATATTAGAAGAATGGAACACAGAAGACGCAATCGCCTATGCGCGCAAAGAAGGCCGCGAAGAAGGCCGTGGAGAGGGTCGTGAAGAGGGTTTAGTAGAAGGTCGTGAAGAAGGACATAAAGAAGTATTCGATTTATTATCTCAGGGGTTATCTTTTGAAGACATAAAACTTAGATTAATGCAAAACGCTGATAGTTATAGCAATTTAACACAGTAAAGCGGAGATAATGAACGAACACCGCTGCTTACGCTAAACTTGACCTACAGAATATTTAATAATTATTTACCCATCCCGCGTGTAATTAAAAAAATCTTCCCCAAATAAAAAAAACAGAACAGATCAAATGACCTGTTCTGTTTTATTACATCCAACCCGCGCAAATTGCGGGTCCTCAATTATTAGAAATTGACGCCTACATTAAGATATGGACCAATTCTGATCCTGGGACCGTAATCACTCATAAGCCCACTGTTACTAGAATATTCATCACCATTTGTCATATATTTCGTTTCATTTTGAATTGCAATGAATCCCAAGCCTAAATTTGCGCCAAACTCAAAAATAAGATTCATTTTACCAACTAATGGCAGATGATACTGTAATGCCGGGGTTATTCCGATACCAAAGTTCATTTCTGAATATTCTCTTTTTCCCTTATAAGTAAGACTAGGATTAGAAGTATAATAATACCACCAATCGTAACTTGCCATATCCATGTTTAACAGAATACCGGCATCCGCTACAAAAGCTAAACCGGAATCTCCAATGTGCGCTCTTAAGGTGCCGCCGAGTAGTCCGCCCATGTTCATCATATAGTTATAATTACTTCCTGAAGGTTTCCAACCGTCCATTGTTTGGTTTACAAAACCATAGTTCAGCATAATAACAACGCCAATCTGTATACCGGTGTCGCCGGGTTCAGCTAAATAACCGCGGGCGCCAATATTAATTGAAGGGATTAACATTTTACCGTTCATCTCTGCCTTTGTATCCCAATTGTTAACTTTCTGGAAATCCATGTTGAATTGGAAGCCAACAAATGTCTCTACCGGAACTCCTTCGTTTACATCGACATAATCGCTGTCGCTTGATTGGGCGAATGCTGTCGTCCCGGCCAGTATGAACATTAATACCAATGCTCCTGTAAAAAATTTCTTCATCTTACTCTCCTGTTTACTTGCTCTGCATTTATTACACCTGACAGATGTATATATAATAACCCCTTTTTTTGGTCACTATATCAAAAATAAAACCTGTCCGGAAACCCTGAAACCCAGGGTTCAGGACTCCTGAACAGGTTAGTCTTACAGATTCCAGTTTGCGCTGGTGTCGCTTGAATAAACTGTTGTCCTTGTTGACATATCGAATACTTCAAGCTTCAGGCGGCGCATACTGCCGATTCCTGTTACTTCTATTGTTATCATTGTATTGGCGCCCGCGGCGTTTCCAATACTGAAGAAGTCATCATCGCTTACAACGCCCGACATTTGGAAATTCTCTTCCGCTTCCATTAATCTGGTATTGTTCCTGTCTACTACAGTTACCCCGGCTTTAAGAAGACCCGCTGTAATGCCGTCTACAACCTGAAGCGCCAGCGCTCTCTCTCCGCTTTCGGACTTGTTCACAATCCAAATCTGGGATCTGGCGTTAATCGCTTTTCGAATCTCGCCGATTGCGTATTCCTGAACTTTTTCCCTCTGACTGCGCGTATCGGCGTACTCTGAAGAAAGCATTCCCTGTTCCGTAATATAACTGTTCAAACGATCCATTTGTGTTTTAGCTTTTGGATTGCCAGAATCCTGGTAAAGGTTTGTCATCAATTGCACCGCTTCCTGTAATTCACCCAAAGCTTCGTGCAGATATGCCGCGTTAATTGCCGCCGCGACACTGCCGTAAGTTTTATATGTGTCCAGGTAGCCGTTAAGAGCAACTTTATAATTTCCTTCCTTTACATAGGAAAAAATTGCATCCATCTGTTTTACCAGATTCTTGTCTTTGGATGTTTCTTTCTCCAGAGTGCGTTTTTCTGTAGCCGTGTACGGCGCTACGTCTTTATAAAGGTCCGCAAGCCTGTTGCTGACAATGGTCTGAGCTAACCTTGACGGATTGGCCAGTTCGCTGTAGTTTTCTTTTTCTTCATAATTTCTTCCCATCTTGCTGGCTGTGCCGATAATGCTTCCGTCTCTGGAACGGTAAAAACTGTATTCAAAAGCCAGTTCAACTTCCCGTCTGTATAAGGTAACAAGTTCAGTGGAATCTGTTCTATAGTTGTACCTTTCTACCTGCCTTGAAGACTCGTTTATATTCAGGGATATAATATTACCTGTAAATAACGCGTCAACATGGTTCTCGATACTTTCATTGTTTGACTGCAGCCTCTGGATTTCGGCGGGATTAACCAATGTAAAGTGATTTGTTCCCTGGATTCTGGTGGTAGCGGTCGAGGTAAGCATCTGGGTTACCTCATTGTGCAGGCTTGAATTTTCCCTGGATGTAAAGGGCATTACAGCAATACGCCTGATACCGGTAGTGTTAATCGTCGGCGTCCTCGGTACGCTCAAAGTGATTGTCATCGACGCGCACCCTGATAAAATCAGCGTTGTCAATACAACAAGCGCTGTCAATACGGCAAGCGATGCCCTGTGTTTTTGAATCATGATTTTCTCCTTTGTACTCATAATTAATATATTACAAGAATAAAAGAATTTCTTGCAATTTGTAAATTATTCCAAAAAAAATATTAAATGTCTATAGAATTTCATTTAAAATAAAAAATTTTATTTTCTGCCATGTTTTACCTGTTTACCCGGATACAGTTTACTACTATAATATGCTAAACGGGGGAAGTCATGGAAAAACAAATTACCAAAAAACGTCTGCTTGGAGTGGTAGTTCCTGTAGGGGCGCTGCGAAGTAAAAACGGTATCGGAGCAGGTGAATTTTCCGATTTGACCGAATTTGCCCAATTTTGTAAAAAAATGAATTTGGGGCTTATTCAGATTTTACCTGTGAATGATACCGGTTTTGAAAGTTCTCCTTACGCGAGCTTAACCGCCAATGGCCTGCATCCCCTGTATCTTCGTATCGAGGAACTGGATGAATACGGGGCAGCGGACGCTTCCATAAAAACCCAGGTAAGCAAGGCTAAGAAAAAATTTGATAAGGATATCCGTTTCTCCCATTATAATGTTTTAAAAGAAAAACTTGAAATCTGCCGTTCCATCTATAACGCGAACAAAACCGCAATTCTTAAGAGCGCAGGTGATGAAAAGAGTAAATTATCAAAATGGATAAAATTAAATCACTGGGTAGTGGAATACGCGGTATACCGCAGGCTGAAAGAAGCCAACAGTGAAAAATCATGGAAGGAGTGGAAAGACTATCAGACTGTAACCGCTTCTGATATGGAAAAATTATGGAATGACAAGAAATTGCTGGAAGAGCATCTTTTCTGGGTCTGGCTTCAGCAGGCTCTGGATACCCAATTCTCAAAAGCTGCCAAAGCTGTCGCAGACGAGGGGATAGTTCTTGAAGGCGATCTGCCGATTTTAATGAATGAAGACTCCTGCGATGTCTGGGCTCATCCGGAGATTTTTATCCAGGAGCTTTCCGCCGGAGCGCCGCCTGATATGTACAGTCCCGACGGTCAGAACTGGGGTTTTCCCATTTACAACTGGGAAGCGCAGGAAAAGGACAATTATTCATGGTGGCGCAGACGGCTGGAAACAGCGGGAAAATATTACCATGCTTACCGTATCGATCACGTTCTTGGATTCTTTCGTATTTGGGCGTGTTCCCGCAGGGATATATCCGCCGTTTTGGGGCGTTATGTTCCATATAAGCCCGTCACATTAAAAGAATTAAAAAGCCTGAAATTTGACGAAAGCAGAATCCGCTGGATAACTCAGCCGCATATTCCCACAGGTGATATATGGGATGCGTTAAAATTCAATTGGGGCGGCGGTTATTCCGATTCAGAAATCGCTTCGGCGGCTAATGATGTTTTTTCAAAAGTTTTAACCCGTGTTAATAATGATGAAGAACTGTGGCTATTTAATAATACCATAAAAGGGGAGAAAGACATTATCGGCGCGGATATTCATCCTGCCGTACATAAATACCTTCTTGCAAAATGGAGTGACAGAACCTTCCATGAATTTGAAAAAGGCAAATACTTCCCTGCCTGGTACTACAGAAATTCAATGTCTTATAACAGTTTATCACATACAGAAAAAAACGACCTCGCCGTTTTGCTTGAAAAACACGATAAAGAATCCCAAAAAATCTGGGAAGATCATGGAAAGAAGCTTCTGTCAATTTTAGTAGAATCTTCCAATATGCTTCCCTGCGCCGAAGATTTAGGAGCAGTTCCAGAGTGCGTTCCGCTGGTTCTTGCAAATCTGAATATTCTGGGGCTTCGCGTTGTACGCTGGTTCCGTAGTTGGAATAAGGAAGGACATCCATATATACAGTTTGAAAAATATCCGGTTTTAAGTGTTTGCACTCCGGCAGTCCATGACAGCTCTACAGTACGGGAATGGTGGGAAAAAGAGACGAATCAGGAACAGTTTTCAGGGTTTATCGGGGTTCCTTCACTGCCAAAAATCTATAATCCGGGAACCGCGAGGATAATACTGTCAAAAATAGCCTCATCAAGCTCGGTTTTCCGGGTTTTCCAGGTACAGGATCTGCTTCATCTGTCCAATAAATGGTATTCAAAAGACCCCGCCTCTGAAAGGATAAATGTTCCTGGTACAGTAAATAATTTTAACTGGTCTTACCGGCTTCCGGCCCTCATCGAAGATATTGCCAAAGATAAAGAACTTATTCAGGCAGTCATCGAATTAAGTGAAATAAAACCTTTTAAAAAAAATAAATCTGAAATAAAAACTTGACATTTTTTTTTTTTTGTGGTATTTATTCCTGTAACGGTAAATTACACTTTGGATTATTGTAAAAAAATCATAAAGGGTGGTTTATTAAAAAAAATGTTCCCTGTATTAGGAACTAAAAAAATTAAGGAGAAAGAATTATGAAGAAAACAACATGTATCATTGCTATCATTGCAATGGTAGCGGCATTGTTTGCCTCCTGCGCAACAGGCGGCGGCGGTGGCGGCGGAAGCGGCTCGGTTTCATCATCTGGTGCGGCGGCATCCAGCACAAGCGTTAGAAAATCTGCCAGCAGAGTTCCAGAGGGAATTATGAACGCTCTTATTAATGCTCCGGAAGATGCATTAGTCGGTATCGGCAGCGCAAAAATGGGTACAGAATCAATGTCAAGAACAACTGCGACACTCCGCGCCCGTGCAGAAATTTCCAGGCAGATGAGCACAATGATCCAGGACATGATCCGGGATTATACAGCGTCAAGCGAAGTAGACCCGTCAGCGACATTGTCATTTACAGAAAACATCACGGTAGCGCTCTCAAAAGCGGAATTAACAGGTTCCAGAGTAACATTTTTTGAGTATACAGATGATGGTACTTGCTATGTTGTAGTAACTCTTGGTCAGTCAAATGCAGCGGAAATCATCAATCAGCAGCAGGCAGCCGCAAAACTGGCAGTTCCCGCCATGGCATCCTTCAATGCTGAAGATCGCATGAAAGAAGCTTTTGCCTCAAACTATAACAAAGAAGTTCAGGTCAACACTACTGCAGGTAACTAATCCATTATGCGGGGCGGTCTTCGCCCCGCTTTTTAATTCAAAAAGGAAAAATATGTTGAAAAAATCCTGGCTGCTTTTTCTGTTATTACCATTATTTCTAATGTCATGTTTCAGTATAGGTACAGGCTTTAATGTATCAGAGAACAGGCATACTCAATCTGCATCTGTAAGAACGCAGTATAGTGAAATCTCCATGCAGGAACAAAGTGATCTGGGGCTTTGGGTTTCCGGTCCGCTTAACGGTCAGTTTGTGATTATTGGAGTATCCGGAAGGCTTTCAAGACCGGCAGACGAGATTGACGCCGCAAAACTGGATGCCGCTCGAAAAGTATCCATGTATAACGGAATACAGGGTAGTGTGGAATACGCAATCACCTCAGGATCAGCAGGTTTTTTTGACTACTCATCAGAGTCCAAACTTGAATTAAATTACGACACCAATTATCAGAATTATGTATCAGATTTATCATTTGATCCTGAAAAAGATGTCTTAAGAGCCACAGGCGCAACGTATATTCGTTTTACCTACAGCGGGATTTCCTCAAACCTGAATTATACTCCGGAAAAAAGCAATGAACGTCCGGCCTGGGTTAACAATCTGAACATACCTCATTTCGATGGTTATGATACAGTTGTCGGATTTGCCGGCAGGAGAAACAGAATAAGGGATACTATCCAGGCATCCTGTGAATCCGCCGCGGCCAGACTGATTGAAAACGTTTCAACAAGTGTTTCAAGCCAGGACCATTCTACTACCATGCAAAGAACCAGTTCCGCAACAGCAACTTATGTTTACAGCGAAGGCCGGTTAAGTAATTTTCAGGTTCTCGCTTTCTGGATAGATCCTGTTTCAGGAGCGGTATCAACATTGGCTGCAGCCCGTATTTCAAAATAATTTACAGTTTAAAGTGATAAAAAATTAAAGGAGAGAAATATCATGAATAAAATCAATAGGTCAATTACCGGGATAATAATCCTGTTATTACTGTCAGGTTTATGCCTTTCATCATGCGCCAGCGGCGGCGGAAGTACTTATGTGCCTCCGTCTTCAGGCAGCAGCGCCCGCGGAGCTCCCGCGTGGGTCAGTAATCCATATTCTGCGGTTTCAGAAGCTCAATATGTCGCCGCGTTTGGAGACGGCCTCAGTTTGGAAGAAGCGCAGTATAAATCCAAGGCAAACCTTCTTCAGGTTTTTGGAATGAAACTGTCGGATGAATCTGTCATAGCTGAAACATTTAATCAGACAACAACAAACAACAACACGAACTGGACTGAAACAGTTTCCAGTAACAGAAAACTCGCGGCAAGCGCGGAAGGTATTCTGGTTGGCTGCGAAATCAGGGAAACATCGCAAAGCGGAAATAATTATTACGCTCTTGCTGTAATGGAAAGGTCGAAAGCTGTAAGTTCTTATAACGATATTATCGCGCGATTATCCACAGATATTAGTCATGTCTTAAATGTCCCCAACATGAATACCATAGACGGTTATGCCCGTAACCTGGTTGCCGCCGAATTCGCAAAAGATATTGACGCCTGTATAAATGTAATAAGGTTTGTAGGCGGAGCCGGTAATGTTCCTGCCGGGTTAAAATCCGAAAGTCAATATAAGGCTGACGCAAATACAATCCTTAAATCTATTCCTGTCAATGTAGTATTGGTAAGAGGCGCTGAATTTGATCCGGAAAACAGAATTCAAACCGCTTTCGCGCGTGCCATCGGCGCTGTCGGTTTCATGACAGGCACAAACACCGCTCCGTATGTTTTGGAAATAACTTTGAATTTATCTGAGGTTGTACTGGACAATCCAAATAAATTTTCACGCTATGAAATTACCGCCGCCTTGCTTGATGCGCGCACCAGACAGGGTGTAGTACCGCCGTGGCCGATAAACGGACGTGAAGGACACGCGAATTATTCAGAAGCTCAGCAGCGCTCAGTACGCGCCGCCGAAGCGAGAATAAACAGCGAGTACAAGGAACTGCTGCAAACTGCTCTTGATTCATTGTATTAATTATATTAATCTGGCATTGTAACTATTGGGAGGAACAATGCCGGATCAGTATATCTTCAGAAATAACGAATACATCAGAATACTGCCTGCCTGGGCACAGGAACTTGCGTCCAAGTACGGATCAAAAACCGCAAATCTTTACATACTGCACGGAAATATAAGGGATTTACTGCCTCATAAAAGAAAAGAGGGCGAGTTTACCTTTACCAGGGTGCAGGAATATATCTCGGAAATACTCTTCGGAAACCAGGATATTATAGCGTTCTATGATCGTTCAGGCGGGGTTTCATTCTGCGAACCGGAAATGGAACAAAATTATCTTCTGGCGGCTCCATCATTATCTGCAAATCAGGATGTTGATAAAAGCGATTTCATTTCAAGCGACCCGGAAAAATGTTTTCCCTATCTTGAAAAATATTTTCTTTCGCGGATACCAAAGGATAAACGTGAAAAATGCCGTATGGTCTTTATCATCGATTATGCCGAACATATAGTCCCGGCAGGAGATTTAATCCGTCTATCCGATACCGACCGTTATTGCATGGTGACATTCAACCGCTGGGCGACAGACCCTAAATTTATTAACGGCGATATTTCCATTATTCTTTTAACAGAAAACCTCGCCGATATTTCTTCCCGTCTTGCAGGATCTCCTTCCACAGTAAAAATCAGCGTTCCGTTTCCTGAGGCGAAAGTCAGAGAAAGTTTTCTGCGCTCCAAAGAGAAAGAAAGCAAGCTGCTTCTGGAACGCGGGCTGACGCCTGAAAAACTTGCCACTGTCACTTCCGGCCTCAATCTTATGAATTTAAACCGTCTTGCTGCGGAAAGTTATGAAGAAAATAAACCGCTGTCACTCGATTTTATGCGTTATAAGAAAAAGGAAATAATCGAAAACGAAGCTGCAGGGTTATTGGAGTTTATGGAAACTTCCTATAATCTTTCTCATGTTTCAGGACACGATTTTATAAAAAAACGTTTCAAAAACGCCGCAAAAGCCATAAAAATGGGACGCCCGGATGTACTGCCAATGGGTTATTTAATCGCAGGTCCCGTCGGAACCGGAAAAAGCTTTATGGTTAACGCCTTCGCAGGAGAGATTGGAATTCCAATGGTAAAATTCCGTAACTTCCGCACCAAATGGCAGGGCGAAACTGAATCGAACCTGGAAAAAGTTTTAAATATTCTTGTCGCCATGGCTCCGGTCGGCGTAATGATTGATGAAGCGGACGCTTTTCTGGGAGACCGCGATCAGGAAGGCGACTCCGGCACCAGCAACCGCGTCTTCGCGCAGATTGCAAGCTTTATGGGAAACACAGAATTCCGCGGAAAGATAATCTGGTTTTTAATTACCTGCCGCCCCGATCTTATACCGATTGACCTTAAACGCCAGGGCCGCGCAGAAGAACACCTTGCCCTGTTTTACCCGGAAACAGACAAGGACAGGGAAGATCTTTTCAAGACACTTGTCCGCAAACTTGATCTTGATATCCGTAACTTTCCGATTACCGACCTTTTTAAAAAGTACAAGCACGAATATTCAGGCGCCGACCTTGAAGCGGTGCTTGTCCGCGCGAAACTGTTAGCCGCCATGGACGACCGCGTTTTTGTCAAGCGCGAAGACATGGAAGAAGCAATGAGCGACTTTGTCCCCGCCGCTTATCCTCATGAAGTAGAATTGCAAAATCTTGTAGCTGTCCTTGAATGCACTTCCCGCGAAATGATCCCAAAAGAATTCCGCAGTCTCCCCCGCAGTAAAATAATAAGCAGCATTCAGGAGCTTAAATCGCTGTTAGGTGAAAGATAATGCATTCGCGTGCCCAGTTGAGCTCCGGACGCGCTGCTCAGGCTGAAGCCTTCGCGCATTTTTCATCCTGTTAACTTTTATTGCGCGTCACGCCGTGATGGTTTATTCATCTGCACGCTTTCGCGTGCCCAGTTGGGCGCCAATCCCGAACAGTGCGAAGTCATACTTTACGGGGTCTTGCGGGCAGAATACGCGCAGTTTTTCTGTCAGCTCTATTACCGCTTTTTTATCATTGGACTTGCGGTGCAAAAGCCCTATTCCTCTCGCTGTGCGCGCTACGTGGACATCAAGGGGGATGTAAAGAGAGTCAGATTTTATTTTTTTCCATAGATTTAAATCTACAGGACCTTTGCGCACTAGCCAGCGGAGAGCGAGGTTAAGCCTCTTGCACGCAGAGCCGCTTTCATTATCCGCGCCTGAATCCGCAAGATGTTTTGAGTACAGTCCCTTATTCGCGCTGGCCATTTCTTCGCGTAATGTATAAAAACCTTTCCATACGCAGGAAGGCGATTGCGCAAAAAGATTTTCCAGATTACCGTATTTCACATAACATTGCCTGAAGCCGCGGCAGAAATATTTTAGATCGTGTTCAAAGAAAGTGCGGTGTATGTTTTTGTCTTTTAAATTTTTATAACCGCCTTCCATGACATAATCATAGGGGCTTGGCCCCAAAGATGCGAACATCTTTTTCGCCGAGCGCAGGATTAAATCGCGCCTTCCCCAGGCAATGGTCGCGGACAGAAATGCAGCGATTTCAATATCTTCGCGCCTGGAAAACATACGCGGAAACTGAACCGGATCCAGTATAATAAAATCCCTGTTGCAAATATTTTCATAAAAGCGATCCAGTTCCGCCGCCAAATTGTTATCTGTCATGTTAATTTTAAATTTTATAAGCGCGAATAATTCGGGGCTTCCTGGGTTATCTGCACATCGTGAGGGTGGCTTTCCCTTAAACCCGAGGCGGAAATTTTAACAAATTTCCTGTATTGTTTAAGCTCCGTTATATTTCGGCAGCCGCAGTACCCCATGCCTTTTCGCAGACCGGAGGCAAGCTGGTTCACATAAGCGCGCAGTTCGCCTTTATACGGAACACGCCCCTCGATACCTTCCGGCACAGGTTCCTCATCCTTGCTCATCTGATAACGGTCTCCCGCGCCGTCGGCAATCGCGCCGATGCTGCCCATTCCGCGGTACTCTTTATAGATTCTGCCGTCAAAAATAATTTCGTTTCCGGGTGATTCTTTGAGACCCGCGAACAGGTTTCCAATCATTACCAAATTCGCTCCCGCGCCGATAGCCTTTGTTATGTCGCCCGAAAATTTAATGCCTCCGTCGGCAATTACCGGAATGTTTGATTTGGAGGCTTCTTCGGCGCAATCAAGGATTGCGGTAAACTGTGGAACGCCAATTCCAGCGATAATACGCGTTGTGCAAATTGAACCCGGTCCGATGCCCGCTTTTATAGCGTCAGCTCCCGCGTCGATCAGTCTGCGCGTGCCTTCTTTGGATGCGACATTTCCCCCAATTACAGGGATTTTATAGTCTTTTTTTATCTGCCTGATCGCATCTATTACATTTTTTGAATCGCCGTGAGCGGTGTCAACAACTACAAAATCCACTTTTGCTTTTTTAAGCAAAGGAAGGCGCACTGTGTAATCCTGCGGTGAAATTGCGGCTCCTACAATCAGCCTGCCGCTCTTGTCAACCGCCGCGTTTGGGAAATTTTCATTCTTTTCCATGTCAGTTACTGTTATAAGCCCTGTAAGCCTGCCTTCATTATCCACAACCGGAAGTTTTTCAATGCGGTATTCCGCGAATTTTTCACGCGCTTTTTCGACAGTAGGTTCTCCTGTAACTATTACAAGGTCTTCCACCATTACCTTTGTGACAGGCAAAGAATCGTCACGGCAGAAACGCAGGTCGCGGTTTGTAATTATCCCTTTTAATTTTCCATCCTTGTCCACGACTGGCAGACCGGAAATCCCGTTCTTTATGACAAGTTCCCTTACATCCTTTACATAAGCGTTTTCCGGAACTGTAACAGGCGAGTCGATTATCCAGTTTAAATAACGTTTTACATTCGCCACCTGACGCGCCTGTTCCTCAGGCGGTAAATTACGGTGAATGACGCCGGCTCCGCCTTCCAGCGCGATAGCTCTCGCGAGTTTTTCCTCCGTGACAGTATCCATCGCGGCGGAAATTACAGGCAGATTTAATATAATGCCGGCGCATAAAGCAGTATGGATGTCACAGTCCTTAGGCAGAATTTCCGAATATCCCGGAAGCAAGAGAACATCGTCATAAGATAAACCTTCGCTAAACATAAATTTCCTCCCATTGTTTTGCGGTAATTATTGATAGTAATTCTAGTACTAAAAGAAAAGATAAAGATTTTATTTTAATAATATAATGAGCTTCCATATTCCATACTGACATAAAGCAGTTAATGTGTCAAGTGAAAAATTGTACTTTTTTCCTCTTGAAAAAAAGACATTTATATATGAAAATAGTATACGGGAGGAATTTATGAGCAGTATTACTATCACTGTTGATAATTTTGAATCAGAGGTACTACAATCACCGGTTCCGGTATTGGTAGATTTTTGGGCTAAATGGTGCGGCCCATGTAAAATGATCTCGCCGGTGCTGGAGCAAATCGCCGATGAATATTCAGGGCAGCTTAAAGTTGGCAAGATCAATGTGGATGAGGAAAGCGTCCTTGCGGAACAGCATGGGGTAAATTCCATTCCTACGCTGTTCCTGTACAAGGACGGAGCTCTGGCAGGTCAGAGGAACGGAGCCGCTCCTAAACATGAGATAGAAGCTCTGTTCAAAGACCTAATTTGAGAACTTGTTCCGGTTATTTGGTTTTCCGGGCGTTGTGCCGCTGGTAACAGTGATGTACCAATCCGCAGCAGTGTTTGAATCTTCCCTGGTTTCATCGCGGCAGATGGTTCTGGTGTTGGTCGCTTTATCGCTCATTGCCGCGCCCGCGGGTGAACATATACTTCCGTCAATGGATTTCCATTTATCCTGCTGATGCAAAAAACCGGCGGCTTCCGCGAAATATTCCTTTTTCCACCACACATCGGGAGTTGATGAGATCATTACAGCGTCAAGCACATTATCATCCTGATCCAATACATAAACCGCGCTCGCGTCCTTGTGTATCAGTTTTGTGTTTCCTGGAACCCAGAAATCCCGCCCTGTAGGGGAAGCATCCTTTCCGCCTGATTCATTTAAATTTTCACCGTATTCATCTATACACTCATCTCCGACGGTGCGCAGATGAAGAGTCACATAATCATCTCTTTTTACTTCTACAGGTTTAAATTCATAAATTGTTTTCTGGCTGGCGTTTGTGTTTCCAAGGATAAACACGCGCATCGCTCCCAAATTACCGTCCGATTTCATTTTAAATTCAATAAATTCCGGCTTCTTTCCGGTATTGGAAGCGGCGTTCTCGGTACACAGTTCATTGATTACCAAAAGCGGCATCCTGTTGTTTCTGGAACGAAACGGTACAAGTACATTGATTGTGTTTTTATCCGCGTCTTCAGCCAACAGATCAGCTGTGAACTCCAATCCGGAAGCAAGGCTTTCCTCCAGCTTTACCTTTACTGTACTGCCGCTTTCTATTGACGCGACAGAAAGTACAGGATCAAAACCGATGAATTTAACCGTAACCGGCTGCGAAAATTCAAACTCGATCTCGTCTTCCGATACCGCTTTGCAATTAATAAAAAGCAGCGCCTGCGAACTGCCCCCGAACATCTGCGATATAGCCGCTGATGCTGCCTCTCCTGTGGAACATGCGCCCAAAAACAAACAAACGCCCACAAGGAAAAAATGAATATTCTTCATCATAAATGCCTCCACACATATTTATGGCGCGTATATGCGCGGCGCTTTACTGAAGCTGTGAATTTTCCGCTGTATCTGGACAAAAAAAACAATAAATGCTATTGTTTCAAGGCATAAAACTAAATAGAGGTGTGCTTTATGGCTAAAAAGAATAATATTGTCCCTTCCGATAAAGAATCAGGAACTTCAGAAATTATCCGTAAATTTAAAGCAAGTCCGGGTCTTTATATAGGATCTGTTATTATACTGGTTTTGGTAGTCGTTACATTTGTAGGCGGCGATCTTCTTTCCGGCGGCGGTTTCAGGAGAGGCGCAAGCTCGGAAATGACATTTGGATATTACGATAAAGTTCCCATTGCCTGGGTACCCGGCAATTACTTTGCTCAATACTATGAACAGATATTACGGTATTACCGCGGTTCCATAGATGTAAATGATTATCAATATGGAATCAGCATCTGGCGGCAGGCATACGAAGGCGCTGCTGTGCATACAGCCATTTTACAGGAAATGAAAAGATCAAATTATTTTGTGCCGGAAAAAACAGTTGACAGGAATGTAGCTCAATTATCCCAGTTTCAGGAAAACGGCCGTTTTTCCTCCGCGCTGTACAGATCAATGTCTGAATCGGAACGCTTGATTCTTTGGCGTCAGGTTCAGGATGAAATTATAAAAAACCAATACTATTCGGATTTATTCAGTCTTCAGATTTCAGGAAGCGAAGCGGAATTTTTCGGAAAAATGTCCGCCAGCATGAGAAGTTTCGATTTAGTTTCTTTTTCGGTTGATGATTTTCCGGATTCTGAATATGCCGCCTATGCAAGGCAGAATTCCGATCATTTCCGCAATATTCATCTTTCAAGGATCAGCGTAAGTTCCAGTGAAAGAGAGGCACGGAGAATACTGGATTCCATTAAAAACGGAGTAACTACTTTTGAAGACGCCGCAAGGTCGCAGTCGGTGGATGGTTTTAATGACCGCAGCGGAGATATGGGTATCCGCTATACCTATGAGCTTGATTCAGAAATAACAAACGCATCGGATCGTGAAGCGATATTCAAACTCAGAAAGGGAGAGTTAAGCGATGTATTTAATGTTGGCGGATTATGGGTCTTTTTCAGGGTTGAAGATGAAATAAAATATCCTGATTTTGATGATGCAACAGTTCTTAGCAGAGTAAGGTCTTATGTATGGAGTTATGAAAAGGGCCGTATGGAAGACTGGGCTATCGCACAGGCAAGGGAATTTATCGGCGAAGCGGAACTTTTGGGTTTTGACGAAGCGGCGCTTCAGTCAGGCATGGAAAAGTATAGTATCGGGCCGCTTCCGGTAAATTTCGGCAATGAAGATCTCTTTACCTCTTTGAGTTATTTTTCCATTCCTTCCCTGTCAAGCTCTGAATTCTCCGATATGGCATCAAACCAGAATTTCTGGAGAGTCGCATTCTCCACCCGCCTGAATACTCCTTCGGAACCTTTGGTTCAGGGAAGCAAGGTGCTTGTATTATTACCGACAGAGCAAATACAGGCGGAAGCGGACAGTATAGAGAATATCGTATCAATGTACTCGTCTTACTGGGTGCATTATAAAACAGAGCAAACTCTTAATACTTTCTTTATGAGCAACGCAAAAATGGAAGATAATTTCTGGGATACTTACTTTAACTTGTTCATGTCCGGTAATTAATTCATGGAGGAGAGACCTCTCATCCGGGACGGGAAGACTCTCATCTCATCTTTTGATCCTGTCCGCCGCGCCGATAAACTGGCGGATGCTGTCTGTATCAAAGACAGAACGCTTTACTTTTGTCCTTCACCTCTTTACGGCTACGGTCTAGCGCGGCTTCTTTCGCGTCTTGAAACAGACGCGCCAAATTCCGCTGTTTTGTGCACGGAAGCCGACAGCGAACTGTATAAATTATCGGCGGAAAACATGCCTTCTTCCCTTCTGGTCTGCGGCAGATTGCGTTTAACAGACATTCGCGGTGAAACTGAGCTTTGCTCCCTTGTCCGTGAAGTATGGGGAGGGCGTACATTCAGGCGCATTGAAATTATCCGCTTTACAGGCGGCTGGCAGTTGTTTCCGCAGGTTTACGATTCGCTTTTTGACGCGCTCAGGCAGGAAATCGCCACAAACTGGAGTAACGCGCTGGTTCTGACCAAATTGGGACGTTTATACATCCGCAACGCCATACGCAACCTGGCGCTGTTACCGTCTTTTCCTTCAATAGAAAATCTGTCTTTCGGAGAAAGGCCTGTACTGTTACTTGGCGCAGGCCCTTCGTTAGACGAAACTTTAAATGAGATTGTTAAACGTTTTTCAGTCACGAAGGAAGAAAGGCTGTTTAAAATAATATGCGTGGATACAAGTCTGGGCGCTTTAAGGGACAGGGGCATTGTACCTGACCTTGTGGTAATTCTTGAAAGCCAGCACTGGAATCTCCGCGATTTTATCGGCTGCAGCGGATGGAATGCCGCATTCGCCGCTGATTTTTCCGCTCTGCCCGCCTCGGTAAAAATACTTGAGGGGAATGGTTATCTTTTTTTTACGCCCTGGACACAGATGCGTATTTTTGACCGGTTAAAAAAAGCGGGACTTCTTCCCGCAGCCATTCCCCCTCTGGGATCGGTTGGCCTAAGCGCGGCGGTACTTTGCCTGAGTCTCACAAAAGGGAAAATAATCTGCTCGGGTCTGGATTTTTCCTTTACTTTCGACAAATATCACGCCCGCGGAACGCCGGGTCATCGCAGCCGTCTGAACACACAGACACGGTTACGCGGTTTATGCAACGCCGCGCCAGGCGGGGACGTTTTTACCTTATCTTCCAAATCAGGAACGCCGGTTTACTCTAGCCGCACAATGATGAATTACCGCAATCTTTTTCAGCGGGAGTTCGGCGGCAATCCGCGCTTTTTTGACATTGAAGGTTCAGGGCTTCCGTTAGGTGTAAAGACTCTTTCCATGGACGAGGCGATGGAAACCCTGCAGGGAGGAATTTCACATGTGGAAGAAAAAAAAGGGATTGCTCCAGAATCAAATTCAACCGGCGGGAAAAATAATTTTTCAGAATGCGGCGGCGAAGAAGAAAATAATAAAAATAAATTAAAAGAAAATTTACTCATTTTTATAAATAGTGAACTGGATAGGCTGGTTGAACTAAAGGGGATTCTAAGCGGCGAAGCGGAAACTGATAAGGAGAGACTTACTGCCCTTATTGATGAGTGTGATTATCTTTGGGCGCATTTTCCTGATTATGCCGGAAAAGACGAGCGCCCTGTTTTGGGCGATATTTCGTTTTTAAAGAGGGTGCGGGCGGAGATTGAACCAATGATTAAATTACAATTAAATAATAAAATACTAATTGAAAGAACTATGGAGGCTTATAATGGATATGGAATTAATAATTGATTTGGCGATTTTCGCAATTTTGATAATTCAATTTATCGTAATAATCATACTTTTTTTGAAGAACAGAAAGGGATCTCAACTTGATGTAACTCAAAAATTGAGCGAATACTCACAGCGTCTTGAAAAAAATGAGTATGCCGTCCGGGATGAATTTTCCAGGAACAGGGAAGAAACAAATAAATCCGCGCGGGAATCCCGGGAAGAACTGTCATCATCCTTAAAATCCGTTTTTGAGCAATTATCCGCGACAATAACAGGTTTTACAGGGCTTGTTGACAACAGGATGAAAGACATTCAAGTGTCGCTTGATTCAGGTTTTAAATTCAACCGCGAGGAACTAAATAAATCCATATCTGTTTTTGAAGAAAAAGTTACGGGAAACATTTCAAGTTTTTCTGAAACATTAAACAGGGAACTAAAATCCGTTCAGGACAGGGTATACTCATCCACAAAAGAAAGCAGGGAAGAACTTTCATCCACCCTAAAAACATTCGAGGAGAAATCATCCGCAAAGATTGAAACCCTGACAAAAGACACAAAAGACGGACTTGAAAGAACACGCGACGCGGTTGAAAAAAAGTTAGCTGACATCCAGCAGGGGAACGAAAAGAAACTGGACGAGATGCGCCAGACTGTAGATGAAAAACTGCACAAGACTCTTGAAACAAGGCTCGGTGAATCATTTAAGATTGTCAGCGAACGGCTTGAACTTGTACAGAAAGGGCTTGGAGAAATGCAAACGCTCGCAAGCGATGTCGGCAGCCTGAAAAATGTGCTGTCGAATGTAAAAAACAAGGGAATATTCGGAGAGTATCAGCTTGGATCCATATTGGAGCAGATTCTCACCCCCGGCCAATATTCGCTGAATGAAAAAATTAAGGACGGAAAAGTTGAGTTCGCCGTAAAGATTCCAAGCAAGGAAGATTCCAATAAGGTTATTTTGCTTCCCATAGACGCGAAATTCCCGACTGTTGATTATGAAATACTGATAGCCGCCTATGACTCAGGCGAAAAAGACACGGTTCTGCAGGCGCAAAAAGATCTTAAAACAAAAATTGATAAATTCGCCAGGGACATACATGATAAATATCTGGACCCGCCGAACACAACTGAGTTCGGGATAATGTTTCTCCCCTTTGAAGGACTATACGCGGAAGTATTGCGCATTCCCGGAATGCTGGAAAACATTCAAAACACATACAGGGTTACAATTACAGGCCCGACAACAATCTCCGCTTTTTTAAACAGTTTACAAATGGGTTTCAGAAGCCTTGCCGTGGAAAAAAGAACCAGCGAAATTTGGGATTTACTTGGAGCTGTAAGATCAGAATTCGGAAAATTCGGCGATGTGCTTCAAAAAACAAAGGAAAAACTGGATTCCGCAAGCAAGGAAATCGACAAAGCGGGAACGCGCTCCAGGGCGATAGAACGCAAGCTGCGCGATGTCCAGACATTACCTGAAGGAAAAGCTCAGAAATTATTAAATGAGTTTGATTTGAGTTATGAGGAGAATGATGAGGAGTAAACTATACACCTGAAACCCGTCGGCGATAATTGAAATTTTTTGTATGGAAGATCGCGTGCTGACAGCCAGTTCGGAAACGCCATGGGCGCCGTTGTTGATGTTTTTGATGCCGTCAGACATTTCTTCCATGCGAACCATTATTTCGCCGGCGCTGCTTTGCAGAGTATTAATTTCCCGCAGCATAACAATGCTGCTTTGATCCATCTCTCTCGCGCCGCTGTTAACTTTTTCTGTATGATCGTTCATCATCCGCAATGAGTGAATCACCTGATCAGCGCCGGTTTTCTGCTCGCGGATTGCGTTGTTTACTTCATGCACCAGTTTTCCCGTTTCGTTAATGCGGTTGGAAACCTCGACAAACGCGTTTGTAGAGGCTTCGGAATCTTTTACGATAAGCCCGATTGTATTTACAACCTGTTTAAGCTCGTTACTGATCTTGTGAGACTCATTGGTCGAATTAATGGCCAGCTGGCGTATTTCATCGGCAACCACGGCGAACCCGCGGCCGGATTCTCCTGCGTGAGCCGCTTCGATGGCGGCGTTCATTGCCAGTAAATTTGTCTGAGCGGCAATAGCGGAAATGGTTCTGTTCGCTTCCTGTAAAGCCTGGGACTGTTCTACAATCGCTTGGATACGCTCGGCGCTTTCCTTCTGGATTTTGCTTCCCTTATCCGAAGATTCGCCTACAGTTTTAAACTGCGATTCCATTTTTTCCGTTAACGAACTGATTGATGTAATATTTCCAACCATCTGTTCTACAGCTGCGGAAGCGTCGTTCATGCTGGATGTCTGAACGGTAATCGATTCATCCAGCGACTTGATATTATCTGACATTTGCTTGACCGCCTGCGATGAGGTGTTTACGCTGTCCATCTGTCCCTTTGTCTTTATCAGTACCTGTTCAGTCGCTTCTGTTATTTTTCCGACAGAATCCGCCATACCGGAAGCGTTTTTTTCCATCTGGTTTCCGACATGTATAAGATCATTCTGTCCTATCTTGATATCATGAATCCCTTCGCTTAAATGATCGCTGAAGGAATTTACCATACCGGCGATAGTACCCAGCTCATCCACCGAACAGACCGTTATACGCTTCCTTAAATCTTTTTGTTCTGAAGAAAGATTTTCCAGCTGCTCAATTATTGATGAAAATAATGTTGACGCGTTCTTTTTCAGGGCTATTGAAAGAAAAGAAACGCAGATAAATACAATGATGACCGGAATTAGCAATATCGCCCAATCGCCGCCGTTAAAATCATTCATGTTTCCGCCGGATTTAATTACGCTCAGCATTGTTACAGAACAGGCGAATACCAGCGCCATTAAAACAGCGGCCATGGGGATTATCATGGCTTTAAGTTCCTGCCGCCTTTCACGCAGTCCGCGCGGATAACTTAAAAAATTATGAGATATTAAAGTACGCGAAACAAGGCCGTCATTTATTACATAGATAAACGTCCCAACCAGCATTCCAAAAGCCAAAGACGCCAAAAAAAGAGGCCCGCGCATACCCGGAAGGATGGAAAGATATTTAGCATTGATATAAACACAGCCCAGAAAGAAAGCATGAATTACCACACTGAAGGCTATCATTTTTATTGGTATCGCTCCAATTTTTTTAAGCCGGTCCAAATACGCTTCATCCTGCGCCTCAAGCTTTACATCCCCTGGTTTTGTCTGCTTAAAAAATGACGCGTCGAAACATTTCGCGCTTTGCCCCAGAACACCGCCGTAAACGAGCAGAAAAACAATGCCCGGAAGACCCAGCCTGACAATCAAAAGTGAAAAAGCGTAATCAAAATAGATCAACAGCAGAAAATCCGCCGTCAACATACTGAGTCCGGTAAGCGTGATAATTGTCCAAAATGTGGATTTAAAGTTTGTATTATTCATTTGTTATATTATATTACAAATTATGGAAGAATATCAATTGTTTCCTATTACTATGGCTGGAATAACCTTTTGTACCGGAAACATCACTGTAAGTATCATTCAGCGCATATACTTAATAATATCTCGTAGAGATGATGAGATCGCAAAGAAGTATATTTAAGTTTTCCAAATTTTTTATCAAGCTTTATATTGTTTCTTAACCATCTCCATAGCAAGGTTTACATGTTTGGAAAAATCCTCAGATAAACGGTCTGTAATGCTTTCTTCATGTATGTTTGTGATTCCCTCGCCCTTGAAAAGCTCCCAGACCTGAACATTAAGGGATTTTGCGAGGTTACAAAGCGTTCCAGCCTTCGGGAAATTGTTTCCCCGTTCAACATTTGAAAGAAAAGTAATAGATATATTCGCTTTCTCTGCAAGGTCTGCTTGTGAATATTGCCTACGGAAACGGAGAAACTTGATGTTTTTACCGAGAGAGGTCTTTAACTCTTTCTCTTCCATATTATTAAACTGACCCTTCAATAGAATTAAACAATCTCTATAATTCAATTGACAAATATTTATTGTTTCTATAGTATAGAAGTAATACTTCTAGTTAACTTGTTGAGTTTTATAGGAATCATGGAGATTTTAATAAAAAAAAAAGTAATTAGATAAGGAACATTTATGAAAAAATTGTGTTTAATTATTATTATATCTTTTTTGCTCACAGGATGCGTTACTCCTGTAAAGGTAAAGTATGGCGTTAATGTTTCAGATGGAATTTACGCATTACCTATAGCAATCGAATTCGCGCAGGATCCGGTTAAATTAAAATACGCTGTCAACTCATGGGTAATGGAACAGGGCTATACATCTTATGATCTGGAAGTAAGAAGATTTGAAAAAATGGCAACCTGTTATGTTACAATCCCAGGTTCTATACCTGTAGAAGATTTACCGCCGGTAAAACATTATAGCATGCGCAGAACTTCAGGTTTAGTTTTACCTCTTATGTTTTCTGTATTATATGCATTAAATGTACTTTTTTTTGCTTTTATTGAATTTTAAAAGGGGAGACTAAACATGAAAATGTTATTAACCGTTTATTATATTTTTATAACCGTAGGTGTTTTCGCTCAGGATTTAATTATATTTAAAGATGGAAATACAATTGAAGCGAAAGTTATGGAAATATCTCCTACAGAAATTAGGTATAAACGTTTTAACCACCTTGACGGACCTACCATTGTTATTCCCACGGAAAATGTACTTTCAATAAGATATGAAAACGGCATTACAGATATTATAAACGCCATTACTCAACCGTTAGCTGAAACTCCGCCATTAGCTGAAACCTCAATTATAATTGAAACGCCAACTGAAACCACAGATACAACTGATCCACCAGTTCCAACAACTGTTTCAATTACAGACATTCAACCGGAAACTGCGCCTGATCGTAATCCTTTATTAAACACGCTTGGCATTTCATTAGGGTATCTGGATATATCCAATTTTGGTTTTTCGGTATTTGGGACTGTTTCGCCGGGCCCGTATACATTCTTTGATTTTAATCTTGCTCTGGGGTTCTGGGATTTTTCATTTAACGGTAATGTAAATTTTAATGGATTCGTACCGTTTAACAGGGGCGGCTGGTACGGAGGGCTGGGGCTTGGAGGCGGGGTATATGAAAAAGACGGTTCCTATAATGGATTTTTTAGTATTAACGCTGCCACCGGTTTTATCTTTTTTGACTGGCTGAATATATCCGCCACGCTTCAGATGGAGATGTTTCCGGAATTTAATTTAAGATTCAAACCTATGTTAGGTTATATTTACCGTTTTAATCCTCCTGACGAACCGGCGCAGTCTATTACAGAAACCGTACAACCAACTGTTGAACCTGCGCCGCCAATCTCTGATCAATCGCAGTTTCAGGTTAATGTCCTGCATATTAAGTCTACGCAGACTGCTTTATCCCAAAGGATCTCACAGGATGATACTGTCCAATCTGATCAACATAAACAGCCGGCAGCTTTGCCTGAGAATTTTGTTAGCATAAACGAAGGAACGTTTCTAATGGGTAAACCACCATCAGAAAATAATACCAGTGGAGGATCACAACATCAGGTAACAATCAGTTCATTTTACATGAGTAAATATGAGGTAACACAGAAAGAATACCAGGAAGTGATGGGAGCGAATCCAAGTCGTTTTATGGGAGAAAACCGGCCTGTAGAGATGGTAAGCTGGTTTGACGCTATAGAATACTGTAATAAAAGAAGCATAAAAGAAGGATTAAGACCTGCGTATATTATTATTAATTCTGAGAAAAACATTACTGTAACATGGAACTGCAACGCTAACGGTTATCGTTTGCCAACAGAAACGGAATGGGAATACGCCTGCCGCGCTGGAACTATAACATCTTATAATACCGGAAGCCAACTAACAAAAAACCAGGCAAATTTTAAACATTCAAAACTGAAACAGACTGCTGATGTAGGCAGTTATGATCCAAATCCATGGGGTTTATACGATATGTACGGAAATGTTTCGGAATGGTGCTGGGATTGGTATGGTAATTACACAAATGCAGCAGAAATTGACCCAACAGGAGCAGTAACAGGTTCCGGCAGAGTACTTCGCGGCGGGTCTTGGGATAGTTTAAATAATAGCTCAACTTATCGTACAAAGCGTAACCTGATGTACAGAAATGATCAAACCGGTTTCAGGGTGGTTATATCACCTCTGCCTGTAACGGAATACTCTGCCCTGCTGCCAGATAATGACAATCAGCATTCTATAATTGATCATCAACAGGTGTATGATAACAATGAACACTTTTGGAGTTTTGGAATATCTTTTGGTACATCATTTGCCGCTCCGCTATTAGCCGGAAGTTTAAGCGTAACTCTCTCTCCATACAGGAATTCATTTTTAGAAATGGGCGTAGATTTTGGCATATTAAGCAGTAATATAAATATTTTTTATACCTCAGTTTCTCCCTTTATCCACTATTCTTTTACCAAGCCGCTTGCAAACCTGGGAAGATGGTATATAGGAGCGGGAGGAAGTTATAATGATATATCAATAAACGAAACTAGTGTAAATATATTTGCACTTGATATTAAAGCCGGTTTTTTCTTTAACTTTGGGATAGAAGTATCCTATACCCTTCGGACAGATTTCTCTTCGGCCAGTAATACATTATTGATTGGATACAGACATCGTTTTATTAAGGAGTAAATATATGAAATTAAAATTAACCGTCATCAGCAGTTTATTGTTATTTTTTATCTTTTTACTTTCAACTTGTACCCTTGGCGGCAGTGTTGAAGAAATATTAGAAAATGCCAATTCAGATAAATTAATTTTTACATTAATAGATGATGAAACAGCATACTCAATTTCAGTGAGAAGATATATACCAATTTATAATGGTAATTATAAATTATTTGGAAATGTGATAATTCCTGCATCACATAATGATAAACCGGTTGCAAGGATAGAATCGTTCAGTAATAATAGTGCCATGACCAGCATCACAATACCATCAAGCGTAACGAGTATCAGTTATGGTGCATTTTATAATTGTAATATATTGACTAGAGTTTTCTACGGCGGTGCGGATAGTACTGTATGGAGTGGGATAACAATTCATGGTTACAGCTCACAACTTACATACGCTACTCGTTACTACTATTGCGATACACATCCGGGGACAGCGAACACTCATTGGAGGTGGGTTGACGGAGCGCCGACAGTGTGGAATTAGGCAACAAAGCAATAAATCGCCAGCAGAGTTCACACACACCTTAGGAGTGATTTTCGCAGGAAATTTACAATAAATTTTCCCTTTGATAGTGAAACATGATCCATAAAATGAATTAATAATGAATAAAGCGGGCTGCGCAAATCCATGGCAGGGGCGTTCGGCGTGGATCACGTACAATGCCACTCTAAAAATTGACCACATAAGTGGTCTTCTTTGCGTGCGTTGCAGACGGCCACGGCCGTTTATGACCCTGACAGGGATTTGCGCAGCCAGCGTTTAATAATTATTGAATATTCTGCGGAGCAAGTTAAGCCAAAGGGGAGCGGTATAAAAACTACTTGCGAATAAGTACGCGTTAATCTCCCATATCATTCAATATCTGAGCCGTATTTGTTCCCTGCATCTCGTCTTCGCCGTGACGTACAAAGAAAATACTTGCCATTGCGAGGGCGAAGGCTATACACGCGTACAGGAACAATATCCTGTAATTGCCGACAGCATCGTGAATTAATCCAAAAAGGGCTGGAGAAACAATCTGCGCACTGAAGGAGAACGCGTAATAGTATCCGATATATGTTCCGATTTTATTTTCGCCTGATATCCTTACTATCATTGGTAGAGAGTTAACATTTACCATCGCCCATGAAAGGCCGCAGAAAAAAAGGCAGATGCGCGTAAGCCACGCGTTGGCGATAAATACCATGGGAAGGAAGAAAATGATTAATCCCGATAGGCCTATCAGTATCGCTTTCCGCCTTTTTATCCTTGCGCCGATAAAACCGGCGGGAACAGCAAAGGCTACCAATGTAAGGGAAAATACCGCCAATGTCATGGAAGCGTCTCCGGGAGTCATGGAGAGAGTGTTGGTGGCATATAACGTAAAGAAAGTTTCTACGGCGTTGTAGCCTGTAAACCAGAAGAAAATGCCGAATAAAATCAATATAAGGCTTTTCCGTTCATCTTTATTTAATTTTACTTTAACAGTTTCATTTTTACTTTCCGGTTCATAAGCGAGTTTCGGTTCGCGCACAAAGAACGCGAGCACAAAAAGGGCGAGCAGCATCATGCAGGAGCTCATTATAAAAGGAAGAGGGTATCCGTTTCCCGTACCTGTAGATTCCAGTGTTCTGTTATACATGAAATTGAACAGAAATCCGCCTATAAGGAGCGCGAACACAGCGCCTATACCGCCCATTAAATTTACAATTCCGTTTGCCTGGCTTCTGAAAGGCCCCGGCGTAAGGTCAGGCATTAGAGCCACAACAGGGGATCTCCATGCCGACATGACAAAAGTAAAAATAATCAGAACAATCATTAATGACCAAAGTGAGTTCATATACGGAATTAATACAAACGCCGCGGCGCAGATTGGAAGCCCGATAAAGATAAAAGGCATCCTGCGGCCGAAACGCGTGCGCGTTCTGTCGCTCATTCTTCCGAATAAAGGCTGGAATATTACGCCGAAGATATTGTCAAAAGTCATTATAAAGCCAACCAGCAAGGAAGAATTAATAAAATCCTTCAGGAAGCCGTCAAGTATTAACGGCACATAGGCGTTATAAACTGTCCATGCAATTGTTGACGCAAAAAAACCAAAAGATAAAAGCAGCGTGGTTTTTACATTTAACTTATTTTCTTTTAATACTTCCATTACTGTCTCCTATGCGCGTATTGGTATCAGGTATCACTCATCCCGTGATTTTAATACAGCCAAAAACGCGCTTTGCGGCAGTTCAACATCGCCTACCATCTTCATGCGTTTTTTGCCTTCTTTCTGTTTTTCAAGCAGCTTGCGTTTGCGCGTAATGTCGCCGCCGTAGCACTTTGCAAGCACATCCTTGCGCAGGGCGTTGACTGTTTCCCGCGCGATAATATGGCTGCCTATCGCTCCCTGAATGGGAATTTTAAACTGCTGGCGCGGTATCTCGTCGCGTAACCTTTCGCACACCTTGCGCGCCCGGTCGTAAGCGCTTTCCCTGAACACAAGCTGGGAAAGGGCGTCTACAGGCTTGCCGTTAAGGAGTATGTCCAGCTTCGCGAGTTCTGTCGGTTTGTAGCCTGAAATATCGTAATCAAATGACGCATAACCGCGGCTGATGCTTTTTAACCTGTCATAAAAATCAAATAACACCTCTGACAGCGGCATGTCGTATATCAGCTCGACGCGTTTTTCATCGAGGTATGTCATATTGGTCTGCACGCCGCGTTTTTCCAGGCAGAGCGTCATGATATTTCCAAGGTAATCCGTCGGTGTTATAACTGAGGCGCGGATATACGGCTCCTGCGCGCCTTCAATGCGGCCTTCATCGGGGTAATCCATTGGATTGTCAATAAAAGTTTCATCGCCTCCGCGAATGCGCACCTTGTACCTGACAGATGGAGCTGTAAAAATTACGGATTGATCAAATTCGCGTTCAAGCCTTTCCTGAATGACTTCCAGGTGCAAAAGACCCAAAAAGCCGCAGCGGAAACCAAAGCCAAGTGCGGCAGAAGAATCTTTTTCATAAACAAGCGATGCATCGTTAAGTTTAAGTTTTTCCATGCTGGTCCGCAGCTCTTCATAATCATTGGAATCTACGGGATATATTGATGAAAACACAACCGGTTTCACCTCACGGAAACCGGGTAGCGGAGAAGAACACCGGTTATCTGCGCCTGTCACTGTGTCGCCTACCCGCACATCGCTTAGAGTTTTTATTCCGGCTAT
>Ga0209755_10000485_pt1 | contig 72672 bp, 54 predicted proteins | sample TergutCo191P1_FD_187301 | JGI IMG/M metagenome (GOLD analysis project Ga0209755, IMG submission 187301) | Cornitermes sp. P1 segment gut microbial communities from Petit-Saut dam, French Guiana - Co191P1 (SPAdes) (version 2) | ecosystem: Host-associated > Arthropoda: Insects > Digestive system...
GGGGGGGGGGGGGCGTCCAATGATGCACGCGCATGCGTGTCATTGCTTAGATTTAACAAGACGTGGCGCACGAAAAGGGCTAAAAAGATCGACAACGGTGCGAAGGCTTTAGCCTGAGCAGCGCGCCCGTGGCTCAGTAAAAGCACCGCGTTAAGCGGTGTGGATAACTTAATTAACACAACGTGGCGCCCGAGATCGGCTAACAAGATCGACAATGGCGCGAACGCTTTAGCGTGAGCAGCGCGCCCGGGGATCATTAAAGCACGCGTAGGCATGCAGATGAATAAGGCATCACAGCGTGGCGCTAAATAAAAGTCTAAAAAGATGAATAATGGCGTGAGAGCTTTAGCTCGAGCAGCGCGCCCGAGATTATTTAAAACCGATAGCTGGTTGTCTTTAACCATAAGCATGTAAAGATAATCGCATGTTTCTTAAAATTTGTCAAGAAAAAAAAGCGAATGGCGCAGTTCTTAAAACTTTCTCGAACCGGGTTTTACGGCAGGGGTTCCATGTTTGCACAAATCGCAGTCTTTCGCTTCCCAGTTGCCGGCTTTTATTTTTACGGCAGGGTATAAGGGCCATTTAACATCAATGCCTTCTTCGCGTCTGTCTACAACGCAGGCAAGGGCGGTAATGTTTGCGCCTAACAATTCAAGAGCTGCGGCGCACTCCGCGGAAGATTTTCCAGTTGTTACAACATCTTCCACAATTAGGATATTCTGCCCTTGTGAAATTTCAAATCCGCGGCGAAGGCACATAACGCCTTTTTCGTCGCGTTCGGTAAAAACAGAGCGTATCTCCCGCTTAAGCGCCGATGATAGCTGGCGCGCGGCTTCCCATGCCGCGACTATTCCGCCCATAGCAGGGCCTGCGATTAAATCAACCTTTAATTTTCCGCTGATTATATCGTCTTTAATTCGCGTAACAACGTCTTCAAGGGCTGCCTGCGATTTTTGCGGATACTGAAGAAGTTTCGCGCACTGGAAATATTTATCGGAATGTCTTCCCGAGCTTAAAAGAAAATGGCCTTCAAGCATCGCCCCGGATTCAAGCAGTAAATCAGTTACATTTTTCATACGATCACCTTATCGATATCTGCGCGGTAGAGTTCATTTTATTTTTCAGCATATACTGCTGCAGTCCGTCTATTATTTCGATCATGGTAAAGGGATTTGAAAAGGTAGAGGAACCCACCTGAACCGCGCAGGCGCCTGCCATCAGGTATTCAAGCGCGTCATTTGTACATGCAATTCCGCCTGCGCCGATAACAGGAACATGGGATTTTGATTCTTTTAACGAATCGAATAACTCCCAGACCATTCTTACGGATATCGGCCTTATCGCGGGGCCTGAAAGCCCTGCTGTAACCAAATCAAAGACGGGTTTTCGGTTAACAGTGTCAATCGCCATTGCCTTGAATGTGTTTACAAGCGAGAGAGCGTCGGCTCCCGCGTTTACGCAGGCGTGAGCGACAGCGGCAAGCGACGGAGCGTTAGGTGAAAGTTTGACAATCAAAGGTTTCTTGCGGCAGACGCGGCGCACAGCGGAAACAAGAGCCGCCGCGGTTCCGGGATCAAGCCCGAATGCCATTCCGCCTACCTTTACATTCGGGCAGGAAATGTTAAGCTCTATCATGTCAACGGACGATTCGTTTAAAAGAACCGCGCCTTTAACGTATTCGCCTGATTCAGCGCCGGAAAGATTCGCGATTATGGCAGGCCCGAATGTTTTTAATAAGGGAAGCTCTTTTTCGATAAACGCGCTTATGCCGATATTTTCAATGCCGATTGAATTTAAAAGACCCGAAGGCGTTTCCCAAATTCTTACGCCCGGGTTCCCAGGACGCGGAACAACAGTTAATCCTTTTGTGCATATTCCGCCAAGAAGGGAGACGTCAAAAATACCAGAGTATTCAGACCCGTTGCCGAATGTCCCGGATGCCGCGATTACCGGGTTTCTTAATTTTACGCCCGCAATGTTTACGGTAAGGTTGGGGCTGCTCTGGAAGGGCGAAGCGGTTTCGTTTAACGGTTTAAATATGTCACTCATCGAACTTTACATCTCCTGCGGGAAAAATCGGACCGTCCTTGCAGCATCTTTTAAAACCTTTAGACGTATGCACGGTGCATCCGTGGCATGCGCCCACACCGCAGGCAAGCCTGCTTTCAACTGATATGTAGCATGGAACGCTTTTTAACGCGCATTTTTTCTTTAACGCCTGTAACATCGCGGAAGGGCCGCATCCCAAAATCATGTCGTACTTCTGCGGCTCAAAAAGAAAATCTACAACTTTGCCGATTAACGCGTTTCTTCCGTCTTCCGCCGTTACGGTGACTTTTTTCGCTTTAACGGCGGATCCGAGAATCGCGTCTTCTTCTTCCTTCTCGCGGAATCCCTGCCTGAATCCTGCGTAAAAATGATAACTATAATCAGGTTTTTCGGCGACAAGGGCCGCAAGCGGAGCTACGCCCGCGCTTCCGCTTACAAGGGCGATATTTCCAGTGTCGGGAAGAAATTCCGCCCATGTGTTTCCAAGCGGGCCTGTCAGCAGAACTTTTTCACCTAACGCAGCCTGCGACAGTTCAATCGTGCCTTTGCCGCGCGCGGAAATTAAAAACTTTATTTTTTTCTGGTTTTTATCGTAATCAAATACGCCGATGGGGCGCGGCAGAAAAGTGGAGGAACGCGGCGGCTTAAGCATAAAAAACTGCCCTGCTTTGGGAGCATTATGATCCCATGTAAACTGAAGCGTAAAAAATTCTTCATTAATAATATGTCTGCCTGTAAGTTCACATAAAACGCTGTTCACTTTATGTCTCCTGTATTACGCTGGGTGTCATTATTTTTATTAATTTCTTGAAAAATTTCATCGCGCATTTTTACGGCGGAGTTTCTCGCGGCAAGAGAAGCGGATGAATTGTCCGCGTTTTTAATTTCTTCTTCCCTTTTATCCTGATTCTGCCATGCGTTGATTATCGAACGGGAAGCGTTTACAATGCCGCCGTTTTTATCGCGTAAAAGGAGAGCAACGTCATGCGGGCCTCCGCCCTGCGCGCCGTAACCCGGAATCAAAAAGAAAAGATCAGGATAATTTATTCTTATGTTTAAAGCTTCGTCCTTCTCCGAAGGCGTGCATCCAACGACAACCCCGAACATTCCGTATCCGTAATTACCCTTGTACTGATACGAAAGAGCTGAAATTTTCTTTCCGACGGCGTCGTATAAAAAATGCCTTGAGCTTTCGTGCGCGCTTTTTATTTCAAGATATTCAAAATCTTTCATCCCCTGATTGCTTGTGCGCATCAGTACAAACGCGCCCTTTCCGTGTGAAGACGCTTCGTTAATCCACGGCTGTATCGAGTCCATTCCCATATACGGGTTAAGCGTTACAAAATCAGCTTCAAAATCTCCTGAGAAATGCGCTTTTGCGTAACGCAGGGCGGTGTCCGCTATGTCGCCTCTTTTAATATCTGCGATTACAAGACAGTCCTTACTTTTAATATATTTTAGCGTGTCACGGTATGCTTTAAGTCCTTCTATGCCCATCTCTTCGTAATACGCGATTTGCACCTTATAACAGGCCGCAACATCGCTTGTCGCGTCAATTACGGCTTTATTGAAAGACAGCACAGCCTGCGCGTTATTTTCCACCCTGTTTCTTTCACTTAACGGGACATAATCAATGCAGGTATCAAGCCCTACGCAGACATGCCCCTTGGTTTTAACGCTTTCGTATAACCTGTCAATATTGTATTTCATTTATCGTTCCTTTGCCGCAATCAGTTAAAATCTCCCGCTGATATTATTTCGTCGCAGTATTCGCACCGGTATGTGCGAAGATCATGATTTTCAAGGTGAAAAATATTGGGAATGTATTTTTCAGCAGAGCATATACAGCGCGGATTTTTGCAAAAAAGTATGTTCTCAATCTTCTGCGGCAGTGAAATTTTTATCTTTTCCGTTACGCGCTCATTTTGAATGATGTTTACAGTTATGTTCGGATCAATTAAGCCAAGAACGTCAAGATTGATGGAAATTGTATTGTCGATCTTTATTATGTCTTTTTTTGAGCTTCTTCTTGACGACGCGTTTGCGACATACGCGACCATGTACGGTGCCTTGTCAAGATGCAGCCAGTTAAATATTTTTATTCCAAGACCGGCTTTTATATGATCTATTACTATTCCGTTTTTTATCTCTTCTACGTTAAGCATAATCCCTCTTTAATTATCGATTACTCCCAAAGTTGACGCTAAAAGCGCCATTCTTACGTACATACCGTATTTTGCCTGCTTAAAGTACGCGGCTCTGGGGTCAGCGTCAACTTCAACGGAGATTTCATTAACGCGCGGAAGCGGATGAAGTACGACAAGGCTTTCTTTCCCTGCCGACATTTTTTGCGCGTCAAGAACATACGCGTCTTTCAGGCGGATATAATCGTCTTCGTTAAAAAATCTTTCGCGCTGAACGCGCGTCATGTAAAGAACGTCAAGTTCGCTAATTGATTTATCAAGATTTTCCCTTTCATCAAAAGAAGAATTATTTTTCTTTAAAATATTTTTTAAATAATCAGGAATGATCAATTCTTTGGGAGATATAAAAATCAGTTTTATATTTTTATAGCGCGAAAGGGCTTTTGAAAGTGAGTGAACGGTGCGCCCGAACTTTAAATCGCCGCAAAAACCGATAGTCAGGCTGTCAATATTTCCAAGAAGCATTTTGATTGTAAGAAGGTCTGTTAAAGTCTGAGTAGGGTGGTGGTGGCCGCCGTCGCCTGCGTTAATTACAGGCACCTGAGAATAACGGGAAGCCAGAAGGGCGGCTCCTTCTTTCGGGTTTCGCATAACGATAAGGTCTGCGTAGCTTGCCGCCATTCTAATTGTGTCCGCAAGGCTTTCGCCCTTGGAAGCTGAGCTTGACCCCGGATCTGCAAAACCAAGAAAGTTTCCGCCAAGGCGCAGCATCGCGGCTTCAAAGCTTAGGCGTGTTCTTGTGCTTGGCTCAAAAAAAAGCGTCGCAAGAAGCTTTCCCCGGCAGCTTTCGCGCAGATATTTTTCGTCTCTTTCAATTGATTGTGCAAGCGAAAAAAGCGCTTCCATTTCTTCGATGGAAAAATCTTCAGGTTCAACAAGAGATCGTCCCTTTAGACCCTGTAAAAGCTGCATTACCGCTCCTTAATTATCATTCTTGAAAAATTATAATGTATTTACTAAGATCATGGCAAGGTGAAAACGGACGAAGCGTACAGGAAAATTCTTGTTTCTCTAAAAAAGCGGATGAAAGGCGCTACAATAGCAGACGTATGCGCGGATACAGCCCTGCCTTTGTCTGAAGTAAGCGATCTTTTGCCAAAAGCGGCGGATGAATATTCAGGACACCTGAAAGTAACATCATCCGGTGAAATTTTATACCATTTTCCTGGCGGATTTATTAACAGGTACCGCGGATTCGCCGCTGTGTTTAAAAGGTTTTTTGACAAGATTACAAATGTTGTAAAAAAAGGTCTTGCCCTTTTATTTAAAGTCTGGATTATGGTTATGCTGATAGGATATTTTGTTCTGTTTCTGGCAATCGCTCTTGCTTCGGTTTTTATCCAGATAGCGGCAAAAGCGAATGACAAGGGAGGAAGCGGCGGTTCACTGCAGTTCGGACTTTTTAATATTCTTTTTCGCATCTGGTTTTTTTCAGAAATCACCCGCCCGAATGACAGGTACAGAAACAATACGGTAAAGCCCAAAAAGGAAAAAAGGCCGATGCACAAGGCGATTTTTTCGTTTGTTTTTGGCGATGATGATCCCGATAAAAACTGGGAAGAAATTCAAAACTCTGCGATCATAAATTACATACAGGCAAATAGCGGAGTAATATCGCTTGTTGAATATATGGCTTTTACAGGCGGCGATAGTATTGAAGCTGAAAAAAATATATTAGCCTTTTGTTCAAAATTTGAAGGAAGCCCCGAGATCACGGAAGAAGGAACGATAGTTTACCGTTTTGAAAAACTCCTGCTGCGTTTATCGCCGGAAAAAAATGATAACCTGATCCCGCCATTAAAAAAACAAAAAATCTTTTCTAAAAACAAAAAAGGGCAAAATATTTGGTTTATTGCGATTAACGCTTTTAATCTGCTTTTTGGCTCGTATTTTCTTTATCAGTCTGCTGCAGCCGGGCCTTTGATCGATCTGATTCAATATCAGGCCGCTCCGGCAATATATTCGTATACGCATTATTTTCTGCAGTTTATAATGGAAGAGCCGCATAATTTTATCAGAATCGTCCTGGGTATTGTTCCGCTTGTATTCTCGCTTTTTTTCTGGCTGATTCCCGCGGTTCGATATTTATTTATGAAAAAAGACAATAGCGCGATTAAACTTTTAAATTTTAAAAAATCCGGCTTTCGCAGGATATGGTCTTCCCCGTGTAATATCGAAAAGGAAAGCTTTAAAATTCAACCGGACGATTTTAATATAAATGATCAAAACAGGGCATTTGACAGGGTGATAAAGGACATTGGAGCGGTTTCCGTTCCCGATATAGAAGTTGCAGATAACGGAAACGCTTTTTATTCGTTTAAAGAGCTTGAAAAAGAAAAAAAGGCGATAGAGAAATACAGAAAAAATATTGATGCGCAAAAATTCCAGCTTGGCGTAATTGAATTTGACAGCGCGAAGTAGCGTAAGTCATTTTAAGGGAATCCTGTCTGCTGCCGCAATCGCTTTTTTAAACGCGCTGTGAGTAATATCAAGCGATAATTCTTCCAATAAATTTTTGATATTACTGGGCCATTTTTTCTGCTTTAGATCATTTAAAACGGCGTTTACGTTTTGCTTGTCAAACTTCGCGCACGCGTCTTTAAATTCATTTAGTTTAACGTATAGATATGAAAAATCGTATTCGTTTTCTTCATTATTAACATCATTGTTTTTAAGAATTTCAGATAAGTTTGTATTAATAAAAGATTTAAGAATGTTGATTAATACAGGCGTTCCTTCTTTCATTACATCGTAAAGTTTTTCATTACCCGCGTTTTCAAGTTTTAACGCAAAGCCTGAAAGCTCTTTCTCGCCGATATTTGCAAGAGCGCTTTTTATTCCGTGTACTGTAATAATGTAAAGTTCCAGTTCTTCTTTATCAAGGCTCGTAATATTTTTTAAAAGATATTCAAGAACAGTTACAGCGTTTTTCGCGTCTTCGATAAAAAACTGCTTTAATTTTTTTACATTTAAATTGGGTATAATAGGAGAAACAGGCTGCACATTTTGCTGACGCGAAGATGCGGCGCTTTGCTGCGCAGCGCGGGCAGCCTGCACAACTTCAGACGGTTTTTTATTGCGTATAAAATCATTTAAAATCTGGTTCAATTCGCGCGAATCAATAGGTTTGGAAATGAAACCGTCAAAACCGTTTTCCATGAACATTTTTTCCTGCCCAATCAGTACGTTAGCTGTAAGCGCGATTATTGCGCTGTCATATCCCATATCGCGTATTATCCTTACGGCTTCCATACCGTCCATTTTCGGCATCATGTGATCCATAAAGATAATATCGTATACATTTCCATTTTTAATTTTATCAAGAACTTCAAAACCGTTTATAGCAGTATCGATTGAAAGACTGTAAGGAGACAGCAAGCCCTTGGCGACATATAAATTTGATTCAACATCATCAACCAGAAGAACGCTTCCGTAAGGCATATATTCGCGGATAAAACGGGTCTTTTTATTTATAACAGAGCTCTGTAAACGCAGCCCGAGAAGTTTTTTTTCCATTTCGCTTCCGCATACCGCGGTTCCCATTCGCTTTTGCGGAATGCGAACGGTAAAAACAGACCCGCTGCTAGGTTCGCTTTTGACAGAAATTGTTCCATTCATCATTTCCACAAGATGCTTTGTGATGCTCATTCCAAGACCCGTGCCAACTGTATCACGGTTGGCTTCGGCGTTAAAACGCGTATATTCGTCGAATAATTTTTCAATCTGAGAGCCTGTCATTCCCTGGCCAGAATCAGTGACTATAAAAATCATCATAACGTTATCTGCATCAATCGGCTCGAATGTTACGGATAATTTCACATAACCTTTATTCGTATACTTAAACGCGTTGGAAAGTATGTTATTCAAAATCTGTTTAATGCGAAGCTCGTCTCCCTGTAAATCATGCGGAGTGTTTTCGTCTATTTTTAAAATAAATTCGATCGGGCTGCTTTCGTAGCGAAGGCGGTTAAGCTGCACGGTATCATTTATCAGGCTTGGAATGTCGTATTTGGCGGATGCAATTTCAAATTTGCCGGCTTCAATTTTTGAAAGATCAAGAATGTCGTTTATTATGTTAAGCAAAAGATCGCCTGATTCATAAATCTGCGCGAAGGCTTCGGCTGCGTTATGCGCAAGCGAATCGCTTTGCAGCTGAATTTCAGCAATCCCCAGTATCGCGTTCATCGGAGTGCGCATTTCATGGCTCATGTTCGCAAGAAAACTTGATTTTGCTTTACTTGCAGACTCGGCTTCCGCCTGCCTTTTTGCCATTGTTTCTATGTTTGTAACATCCTGAACAATTTCAATATAGCCCGCAGTTTCATTGTTTAAATCTTTTAAAATTTCTACATCAACTTTAAAAGACAAATTGTTCTGATTAAAATACGTCTGCTTCCTGCCGCGTTTTACGCAGGCGATTCCGCATTTACTTGTATTGCAGATATGCGCGTTCCAGCCGCTGCAGTGCTTCCCAAGCATATCAGCCCTTTTTGCGCCGAGGAAATTTTCAACAGCCATATTGACAAATTTCCATTTCATATCGGGGTCTGTAACGGAAATTGGAAGCGGTACCGCGTCAAGGATTGAATGATACCAGTGGGCGAGTTTTTCAAGTTTATCGTGTTCTTCTTTTACATTGCGCAGTGTTTCATTGCGAAGAACCGCGTTAATAAGCATAAGACCTGCAAGCTGTAAAGCGTTAATTTTCTGATTCAATAAGGAAGGAGTCTTGTCGTCAAGAGAATTTTCAAGCGTTAACATGCCCCAGAAACTGTTATGCAAAAATAACGGAATAACAGAAATAAATTCTGCGTTATACTGATTAAATAAAATCCTAATATCTTCGGGCATCACAGATAACGGGCAGTTTACAAGTTCTCTTTTTTCTATTATTTTTTCAAGTTCAGGAAACGCATCGCACGGTATGCTTGCGTTTAAAGGAATTTCTTTTTTTTGTCCGCCTGTTTCTTTATGCCATTCATAGTAATGATATAAAAATTGTTTTTCGTTTTCAGATGTGATTCTCCAGAGATGAACGCTCCTTGCGCCTGCGCTGCCGCCTAATAGCGCCATGATTTCATTAAGCGAGATTTCAAACTGTTTTTCATCATTGATTGAAAGCAGGGATACTGCGGCCTGATTTAAAAATTTTAAAAGCGCGTCTATATGCGTAATATTCCCGTCTGTTTTATCTTTATCTTCAATCATCGCGATACGCTTTCCTGTAAAAACTGCGGCTTCATATTTTCCGCTCTTTAAAAGGCGTCAAAATCTTCTGCGCCGTGTTTACATAACGGGCATATAAAATCTTTTGGCAGGCTGTCGCCTTCATGAACATATCCGCATATCCTGCAGACAAATCCTTTTTTTTCTTTGGGCGGCTGCGGCTTTGGTTTAATATTATCAAAGTAATACTGGTATGTTACGCTTCGCTCATTGGATAAAACCTTCGACTGTGTAACAGCGGCTGTAAAAACCGTGTGGGTGCTGTAATCATGCGATTCAATTACTTTTGCGGCGATCATGCAGTTTGCGTGTTCGTTTATGTAAAGAATCCCGTTAGCCGCGCGATCCGTATATCCGCATCCTGCGAATTTATCGGTTTCCTTTCCGCTGGAAAAACCGAATTGTTTATAAATACTGAAAGGCGCGCTTTCTGAAAGAATGGAAATATTAAAAGCTTTTGTTTTAATAATCATGTCATGCGTATAGTTCGCTTTGTTTACAGCGATCGATATACGCAAAGGAGACGCTGTTATCTGAATCGCCGTATTAATGATACAGCCGTTATCTTTTGAACCGTCTTTTGCCGTAAGAACAAAAAGACCGTACGAAAATTTAAACATTGCGTTCGGATCGATTGAAGCGTTATCGCCTTCATTCGCGGAATTTAAAGGAGCAGAACTACGCGCGCTTTCTGGAAAATCAGCCGCTATCGCGTCCGCAAGGCCGTCAATTTCATTTAACTGTCCTTTTTTAAGGCTAGATTTTAGGCTTAATATTTTTTCTATTATTTTGATATTTTTACATTCTTCAAGTTTTTCGCGGATCAGATTTCCGCTTGTCGGGGCCCATGATCCGTTTTCAATTATCGCGACAGTGCGGTTCTGAATGTTATGCGCAACAAGATCGTTTATCAGGTCCTCCATGGAAATGAAAATACCGGCGTTATAGGTAGTGGAAGCAAAGACAAGATGGCTCCATTTAAACGCAGAAGCGATTATTTCGGATGCAGGCGTTACGGAAACATCGAACATGGCGGTTTTAATATTTTTTTCGCGGAGACGGCAGGAAAGAATTTCCGCGGCGTTTTCTGTGTTGCCGTATACCGACGCATAGGCAATCATTACGCCTTTTTCTTCATACCGGTAACCGCTCCACAGCATGTATTTATTAATTATTGACGAAAAATTATTTCTCCATACAAAGCCGTGAAGCGGGCAGATCATGTCGATTTGAACCGACGATGCTTTTTGCAAAAGCGATTGAACCTGATCGCCGTATTTGCCAACAATGTTCGCGTAATACCGCCTGTACTCGTTCATGTAATCTTTTTCAATATCAACTTCGTCCGCGAAAAGTGCGCCGTTTAACGCGCCGAAAGTTCCAAAAGCGTCCGCGGAAAAAAGAATTTTATCCGTTGTATCATAGGTGACCATGACTTCAGGCCAGTGAACCATCGGCGCCATAATGAATTGAAGCGTATGCCTTCCGGTTTTTAGCGTGTCGTTTTCATTTACAATAACAGAAAAATTTTCAAAGTCAAAATTAAGTTCAAAAAATTGTTTAATAAAGACAAGAGTTTTTGCGCTGCATACAATTTTTACGCCGGGATATAATTTAATGACTTCTTTCAAAGCCGCACTGTGATCCGGCTCCATGTGCTGAACAACAATGTAATCAAGCTTTTTCCCGTTTAACGCGTAAGATACATTTTCAAGGAATCTCTGATGCACCGCCTTGTCGCAGGTATCAAACAAAACTGTTTTTTCGTCAGTTAAAAGATATGAGTTATACGATACGCCGCCTGCGACAGAATAAACGCCTTCAAACATCGCAAGCCGCCTGTCGTTTGCACCAACCCAGTAAAGGTCATTATTTATTTTTTTTATACAATGCAAAATGATCCTCCGAAATATAACAATTAAATCATTATATCACGACAGGGATTTTTTTGCATAAATTATTATTAATGACAGACATTGTATATGGTTTAAAAATTAGTTGTATTATTTAAATTCTGACAGACGCGGGATTCGAACCCGCCGCCTTCAGCTCCGGAGGCTGACGCTCTATCCAGATGAGCTAGTCTGTCTAATATAAATCTAGCTCATCCGGCGTTAAGCTGTCAATCTAGCTTCTGAGCAGATCGGCGTTATCTCTTCTGTTCCATCTTAACGCGATGTCGTACGGAGTTTCCGCTGCGATATTTTTAATTGTTTTATTTGCGCCAAGGTCCAAAAGCACATTAATTAATTCAGGGTTTCCGAATCTTGCGGCAATATGAAGAATTGTATTTCCCGAGCTGTCTTTTGAATCAATCGCTCTTCCGGAAAAAAGCGCTTTCAGGCAATCGCTGCCTTTGTTAAACGCAATTTCTGCCGCTGTTTTGCTGTCGGCTGCGGCGACATAGGGATCAGCTCCCGAGTCTGCGATTACTTTGACAGCTTCAAAAGCGTCAATATCGACTGCCACCCTAAGCGGTGTTTTTCCGTTGCTGTCAACGGTGTTTATTCTTGCGCCCTGAAGGATAATGGTTCTAATAATATCGACGGAAGCCCTTTCCTGTAACGCGATATGCAGGGGAGAGTTTCCCATGTCGTCAGGAATATTGATTCTGTCGGAAGAAAGCATCGCAGATACCATGCGCGCGGATACGCTGAGCGATATCTGGAAAGGCGTTCTGTTTCTTGTGTTACGCGCATGAATTGACGTTCCGTTTCTTAAAAGAAGATTAACAATGTCAAAGTTTTCCATGCTGACAGCGGTATGAAGCGGCGTATCGCCCCTTGTGTTTCTTGTAGATGGATCCGAGCCGAAATATAAAAGTTTTTCAGCGGAAGGATAAAGGGAGCCCCTTACAGCTTCCATTAAAGGCGTATTGCCGTCCATGTTTCTCGCTTCAAGGTTCGCGCCCTGCCTGATTAAAAGCGTTTCAATGTCTGACATTCCAAGCGCGATTGAATCGTGAAGGGGAGTGTTGCCGTTAAGCGAGTGGGAATTTATATCAATTCCCGAAGAAATTAAAAACGAAGCGGAGTTAATCGCGTTCCATCTTACCGCGGCGTGAAGGACGGAATTTCCCTGACTGTCGCGCGCGTTCAAATTGGCGTTATTCTCAAGAAGTATTCTGATTGTAGAAACGCCGTCGGTTCTTATTGCCATAAAAACCGGCGTCTGTCCTGTGGCGTTGGTCTCTTCAACCGAAATGCCGTTTCTGATTATCACCGGAATTGCGTAATTTAAATTCCATTCGGCGGCGTAATGAAGGATTGTGTTTCCAAGTCCGTCCTTTGCGATTATAGTGTTCGGGTTTAAAAACCATTCGCGCAAGGGGCTTGACGACAGCGCCAGAAAAAGAGGACTCTCGCCCGCGCCGTTAAGCGCAAAAATATTGGCTCCGCGGGAAATCAAGAATTCGCCGTTTTCTCTTTGATTCGTTCTGACAGCAAGATGAAGTGCGGTTTCGCCGTCCCTGTTTCTCGCGTCCACTGGGGCCCTTTGATCGAGTATCCTTCCGATCTGTTCGGGGTTTGTTCTGTTCCACACCGCGACATGAAGCATTGTGTTACCCGCGCTGTCTCTCTGGTTAACAGTCTCCGCTGTTATAAGAAGATTGAATGCGCTGTTTCCAAGCCTTGACGCGAGATCAAACGGAGTGGTTCCCGAATTATCCGCGGCGAATATTTCCGAGCCATAGGACAATAAAACAGGAATCAGAGAATTTCTTCCTTCCTGAACCGCAATGTATAAAGGCGTTTTACCTTCGATATTTCTGATGTGTACGTCGGCGCCGCCGTTTAAAATCGCCTGAATAACGTCTGTGGACCTGTTTAAAATTATCGCGATATGAAGCGGCGTATCGCCGTGTTCGTCGCGGATATTAAAATCGGCGTTTTTTTCGAGCAGCATTGTTATTACTTCCCTGTGAACCGCGGCGGGAATCCCTGTATGAAGCGGCGTGTTGCCTTTCGCGTCTCTTGCGTTTACATCAGCGCCGCGGCTTAGAATAAGCGCGATCACATCGATGTTTCCGCCTCTTACGGCTTCATGCAGCGCAGTAGCCCCTGATGTGCTTTTAATGTTCAGATCGATATTTTTATCAAGAAGAAAAGTAATAAGGCCGTAGTAATCGCCGATTACAGCGTAATGAATGGGAGTAAGCCCTTCGTTGCGGCGGATATTGTAATTCGCGCTGCGCACCGCGGGTCCGAAAAAACTAAAGATTTCATTTTCAGAAAACGCGCCGTGAAGAATAAGCTGCTCCGCGGTTTCCATATGTATTTTGGAATCAGTGCGATCGAGCGCGTAATCAAGGGCGTTTTTTTCCTGATTGTCTTTTTTATTTATTAATTGCGAAGAAGCTGATGATTTTGACATAATGCCTGTAACAGCCTGCACGTTACCTGAAATGCTCGCAAGATGAAGAATGGTTTTTCCGCTGCTGTCGGCTGTTTCTACGTTAGCTGATGTCAATATTGAATTTAATATTTGGCTGCTTTTGGTTAAAGCCAGCGACGCAGCCGTTACATTGTTTTTGATCCCAAGATGAATGTCAGCTCCGGCGGATGCTATTACCTGCGCAGTAAACGGATCGTCTGAATCAATGCAGATTCCAAGCGGGCTCATGTTTGAATAATCAAGCGCGTTAACGTTCGCGCCGTTCGCTATGAAAAAGCTTGCAAGCTGGGCGTCGCCGCGGAGAGCGGCGTAATGAAGAGGCGTCATTCCCTGCGGATCAACTGCGTTTACGTCAAATTCGCCAAGAAAATATCCCCTTGCGTTTTCATCGCCTTCCTGAAGCAGCTTCCATATATCAACATCTTTTTCAGGTTCCGGTGTGCTGGTACAGCCTGCAGACAGCATAAAAATAACAAAAATGACGCTTAAAAGCGCGGTAAATGATACTTTTTTCATATATACGTTATCGGCATTTAAATAGCCGGGATTTAGAAGCGCGAAATCAGGAATTGGGAATTAAGAGTTGTTCACGGCAAAGCAGGCTGCTTTGTGGTCTTCATTGCCGGAAGCGGATTCAAGCTGCGGCTGGCTGATTTTGCATTTATCCATTTTACACGGGCAGCGGTCATAAAAATAACAGCCCGGACGCTGGATATTCGGCGACGGAACATCGCCTGTAAGTATTATCCGTTTTCTTTGAGCTTCAATTTTCGGGTCTGGAATCGGCGCGGAAGAAAGAAGCGCCTGCGTGTAAGGATGAAGCGGATTTCTGTAAAGATCGCTGTAATTGCTGATTTCTACAATTTTTCCAAGATACATTACAGCTATCCTATCCGATATGTATTCAATCACGGCAAGATCATGGGCGATAAAAAGATACGAAAGCCCGAATTCTTTTTGAATGTCCTTAAACAGATTTAATATCTGCGCCTGAATCGAAACGTCAAGCGCGGATACAGGCTCGTCCGCCAAAATAAGCTGCGGGTTCAAAGCAAGCGCCCTTGCGATCCCGATGCGCTGGCGCTGTCCGCCTGAAAACTCGTGCGGGTACCTGTTTCTGTAAAACCTTAAAAGACCTACAAGGTCCATCAATTTTTCTACCCTTGCGTCAATTTCATCATTGCTGATTTCAAGCAGCCGGTATTTTTTATATATCCGCAAAGGCTCTGCGATTATTTCGCCTGTTGTCATTCTGGGATTCAGTGAAGCGTACGGGTTTTGAAACACGATCTGCATATTGCGCCTTGCTTCAAGAAGTTCCTGTTTGTTCATTGCGCCCAGATTTTTTCCGTTAAGTGACACTTCACCCGATGTCGGCGTGTAAAGGTATGATAAAGCGCGCACTACAGTCGATTTTCCGCAGCCTGATTCCCCGACAAGCCCCAAGGTTTCTCCTTTTTTAAGCGAAAAAGAAATTCCGTCTACGGCGTATACATACTGTTTCTGTTTTTTAAAAACCCCTTTTGATCCGGCGGGGAAGTGCATGCAAAGGTCTTTTACATCAAGCAGATTACTCATTAGCTGCTCCCCTTACTGAATGATTCGCGGCAAAGCAGCGCGCGCTGTGGCAGTTTCCGTAATCTTTTTCATCCGGGTACTCGGATTTGCATATTTCCATTGCTTCGCTGCAGCGCGGAAAGAAAGGACAGCACGGCGGAAGGTCTATTACATTCGGCGGCTGCCCGGGAATAGAAAAAAGACGCTGCGCGTCAAGCCTGTCAAGGCGCGGCACGGAATTAATCAAACCCCTTGTGTACGGATGAATGGGATTTTCAAATATGTCCGCGGTAAAGCCGCGCTCTACAATACGCCCCGCGTACATTACATAAATTGTGTCGCACATTCCGGCTACAACGCCGAGCGAGTGCGTAATTAGAATAACAGCCGCTTCGAATTCGCTTGAAAGTTTTTTCATTATGTCAAGAATCTGCGCCTGAATTGTAACATCAAGCGCGCTTGTTGGCTCGTCGGCGATTAATATTTCGGGGTTGCATGAAAGCCCCATCGCAATCATTACGCGCTGGCACATTCCGCCTGAAAACTGGTGCGGATAATTATCGATGCGCTCTTGCGCTGCGGGAATGCCGGCCATTGTAAGCATTTCAATCGCCCGTTCCCTTGCCTGCTTTCTATTAAGTTTCTGATGGAGCATTATTGTCTCTATCATTTGCGTAGAAATCCTTAAGAACGGATTTAAACTCGTCATCGGATCCTGAAAAATCATGGCGATTTTGGCTCCAAGAATTTCGCGGAGCTTTTTTTTATTAATCTTTAAAATATCTTCGCCGTTATAAAAAACTTCTCCTGCGACAATTTTTCCGGGTGGTGACTGAACAAGGTTTATAATAGAAAGATTTGTAACGGATTTTCCTGAGCCTGATTCGCCTACTATTCCCATGATCTCGCCCTTATGAAGCGTGAATGAAACGTTTTCTACAGCCTTCACTACGCCTTCATCCGTGAAAAAATGGGTGCTTAGGTTTCTTACATCAAGAATGGTTTTATCAGATAACGCCATTTTATCTCCGGTTATGTCCTGTTTTTTCCCTGGGGATCAAAAGCGTCCCGCAGTCCGTCGCCGAGAAAGTTCATCGCAAAAAGGAAGATCGTCATCATCGCGGCAGGCGCAATCAAAAGCCACGGATAAAGTTCCATGCCGCGCACTCCTTCGTCAATTAGCGACCCCCATGACGACATCGGCGCGGAAACGCCAAGACCCAAAAACGACAGAAAACTTTCCGACATGATAAAGCCCGGAAACGACAGGGTAGAGTAGATGATGATAATTCCCAGCGTATTAGGCAGAAGATGCTTTGCAATTATCCGCGGAGTTCCGGCTCCGACGGATTTCGCGGCTTCTATAAATTCAGAATTTTTTAAGCTTATAACCTGTCCCCTTACAACGCGGGATATCGTAAGCCATGAAACAAGGGCAATCGCGATGAACAAAAGATAGATACTGCGTCCTCCGAAAAGCGCCATAAAAACTATTACAACCATCATGTAAGGAAGACCGTAAATTATGTCGACGATTCGCATCATTATATTATCAAGCCTTCCGCCGGTATAACCGGCTACAGCGCCCCAGATAATGCCGATTAAAAGCGCTGTTATCGTTCCTACAACGCCGATTCCAAGAGAAATTCTACCGCCGTAAATTGACCGCGAAAGAACGTCACGGCCCAGAATATCAGTCCCGAAAATGTAAACTCTTTTATGCACAGGGTCTTTTTCCGCTTCCGCCCGCATTGCAGCTAACTCATTTTTTTCCGCGGCAGTGTATTCGCTTCTTCCTTCCTTTGCCATTAATTTGACAAAGTAGGCTTCGCGGGAGCGTATCATTACGTTCCCCGCGGTGTCAAACGAAGGCGGCAGATGAATATGACGCATCTCCTGTCTTTCGTAGGGATACAAAGGCAAAAGCGGCGCAATCAGAGAAATTAAAAAATAAAATAAAACTATTATAAGGCCGGCAAAGGCCATTTTATTTTTTTTAAGCCTTTTCCACGCGTCCTTGTAAAGCGAGATCGGTTTTACGCTCTGGCTGAACTCATTAAGCGCAGTTTCGGTTTTTTTCCGGTTAAATAACATCCTGACTTTGCCTTACTTGTATGAAATACGGGGATCCAAAAACCCGTAAATAATATCCACAATAAAATTTAAAGCAATCAATATTACAGAATATACGATTACAGTTCCCATGATCATTGTATAATCACGGTTGGTAGCCGATCTTACAAAATGCATTCCAAGACCGGGTATCGCAAAAATTTTTTCTACAACAACAGAGCCTGTAATGACAACCGCCATCGCGGGCCCGAGATAACTGACAACGGGAAGGCACGCGCCCTTAAGCGCATGCTTGAAAACAATCACAGGCATTGAAAGCCCTTTCGCGCGCGCTGTGCGAATATAATCAGAGCGCAGGGTTTCCAGCATGCTTGCTCTCATAAGCCGCGCGATATACGCGAACTGGGGAAGGCACAATGTGATCGCGGGCATGATAATCGTTACTAATCCATGACGGCCGTCTATCCAGCCCGATGTCGGCAGCCATTTTAATGTAATCGCGAAAATCAGCATGAGAACAGGCCCGACAACAAATGTCGGGATCGATATGCCAGCGACAGCGACGGACATAAATGAATAATCCGCGATTGTGTTTTGTTTTAAAGCCGAGATAATGCCTGCCGTTACTCCGAAGACAAGCGCAAGCGCAATCGCGACAACCCCCAGAATAATTGAATTGGGAAGACTTATCGCAATCAATTCGTTAACTGAAAAATCTTTATTTGTAAATGAAGGGCCAAGGTCTCCCTTGAGTACGCCGCCAAGAAAGCGGAAATACTGCATGTGAAGCGGCTCGTCCATGTTGTACTTTGCCATAAGATTCGTAAGAACAGCAGGAGGAACCGCTTTTTCACGCGAGAAAGGCCCGCCAGGGGCAGCCCGTATTATGAAAAATCCAAGAGTGATTATGATGAACACTGTCGGTATAATACTGATGAATCTTTTGAATACAAACTGTCCCATGAAGGGCCTCCTTAAAGGTTATCTTCTTTTTAAACCGACGTAAGGATGAACGTCAAGAACATTTGAGTACCAGCCATCCCACTTGGAAAGATCGATCATGCTCTGTGAAACATAAAAGTAAATAGGGATAACAGCCTGATCCTGCACGATGCCGATTTCTTCCGCCTGGCGCATAACATTGTTGCGTTCCGTGCCGTCGGGTAATGTGGCGGCTCTGCGGATAAGCGCGTCGTATTCAGGATTGCTGTACCTGCCGTCGTTATTGCCGCCGCCTGTGAGTAAAAGATCAAGAAGGTTCTGCGGATCAAGGTAGTCTGCGATCCAGCCTGCGCGCGCAAGCTGGAAGGGGCCTGTGCTTCTGTAATCAAGGTAGGTCGCCCATTCCATGTTTTGCAAAGTGATGTTGATGCCAAGGTTGTTTCTCAGCGACTGCTGAATATACTCGCCGATGATTCTGTGGGAATCGAGCGTGTTGTAAACATACTCTATTACGGGAAGCCCCTGTCCGTTCGGATAACCGGCTTCGGATAAAAGACGTTGAGCTTCTGCGACATTGTATCCCTGACCTGCGGGCGGCTGATAATTGCCCATCGCGGGAACAAGAGTAGTAGCAGGCAGCTGTCCGCCTTTTGTAATGTTATTTACAAGTTCCTCGCGGTTGATTGCAAGCGAAATCGCTTTGCGCACGCGCGCGTCCCTTAACGCCGCATGGCTGCTGTACTGGTTTACAAGGATGTAATAAGTGCCTGCCTGCGCTGATACCTGATAATCTTTATGAAGTTTAACTTCATCGATTCTTGCCAGCGGAACGTCCGTGCCCCAGTCAATCTCGCCGTTAAGGAATCCGTTATACGCCGTGTTCTGATCTTCGATTGGAAGGAACGTGATTTTTGTAAGGTGCACATTTGCCTTGTTCCAGTATTTGTCATTGGGGACAACTACAATCCTGTTATTGGGAACATATTCCTGAAGAACAAACGGACCGTTTCCGACAAAGTTTTCGGTTCTTGTCCAGCTGCTTCCGTGCCTGCTGATTACATGCATCGGCAGCGGGCTGAATGTGTAGTGAGCCATCATGTCAAGGGCGTATGGAACAGGGCCGACAAGGGTAACTTCAAAAGTTCTTGAGTCTACCGCACGGATTGCGACATCCTGCCTTGATCCGTGTCCTGTGTAAAAACCTTCCGCTCCTTTGACTACTTCGCCCATCATGTACGCGTATTCCGACGCCGTATTGGGATCAAGAGTGTGAAGCCATGAATCCACCAGCGTCTGAGCCGTGATCGCGGTACCGTCGCTCCATGTTACGCCCTGACGGATTGTGAATGTAATAACATCGTTGGTTGAATTGATCACCCAGCTTTCAGCGACGCCGGGAACTGCTTTTGCGGTTCTGGGATCATACCCTACAAGCCCTTCAAAGAGCGCCATGTAAACGCGGTGTTCCGGAACGCCTGTAATCTGGCTTGGATCAAGGGACTGAATTTGCGTCCCGTTATTAATCACCATTTCCATTGCTGTGCCTGTTGTTCCTGTTCTCTGGCATGCTACAAAAGCCATGCTTGCAGCCAGCAGCAGACAAATAAATAAACTGATTCCTTTTTTCATTATTAACCTCCGTAAGAAAAAGAAAAGTATTTAATATTACCAATAATAAAAATATTGTTCAAGCGTTTCGCGCACAGGTAAAATTGAATTTTTCATAATGTACTATATTCCGGTTAATGTGCTATTATGTTCAGGATAAGGAGCGGATATGTATTCATTCAAAGACGATTATTCGGAACTTGGACATGAAAAAGTTCTGAATGATTTATTAAAGATATCGAAAGGCCAGCTGGACGGATACGGGCTTGACAGCGTAAGCGCAGAAGCGCAGGAACTGATAAAAAAACGGTTTGCTCTAGGCAATGCCGACATTCATTTTTTAAGCGGCGGAACGCAGACGAATATGATTCTGATTCATTCTGCATTATCATCTGTGGAAGCGGTGATTGCGGCGGACTCGGGGCATATTTGCGTTCATGAATGCGCGGCGATAGAAAGCTGCGGTAATAAAATTATTAATATTGTAAATTATAACGGAATGATTTCGCCTTTGGATATAGAACAGGTATGCAAATTGCACATTGACGAACATATGATAAAACCGAAACTTGTTTATATTTCACAGGCGACAGAAAAAGGAACCGTATACACAAAGGAAGAGCTTAAAGACATTTATCAGATGTGTAAAAAGCTGGGGCTTTATTTTTACATCGACGGCGCAAGGCTTGGCACAGCGCTTGTGAGCGAAGGCACAGATATTAAGGCGCAGGATATGGCAAAGTTATGTGACGCGTTTTACATCGGCGGAACAAAAAACGGAAGCCCCCTTGGCGAAGCGCTTTGCATAATAAATGAAAATTTGAAAAAGGATTTCCGTTATTATCTGAAACAAAACGGCGCGATGCTCGCAAAAGGCGCTTTAATCGGAAGCTGTTTTAAAACGCTTTTTACAGACGATTTATATTTTGAACTTGCAGAGTATTCTAACAGGCTTGCGCAAAAACTTGTTAAAGCGTTTACAGGCAAAGGATATAAAATGAGCTGTCATTCGCCCGCGAACTTAATATTCCCGGTTATTGACAACGGCAAATTAAAAGAGCTTCAAAAACATTATAAATTTCATACATGGGAAAAAGTTGATGAAAACAATACCGTTATCCGCCTTGTATGCAGCTTTGCCACAGACGAAAGCGAAGTTGATAAATTTATCGAAATGCTGTAAAGGGCGGTTAAAGCCTAATTTTTAATGCTTCATTAATTATTTTATGTTTTAAAAAATACTGCGGCCTAGAAGACTCGAACTTCCATACCTCTCGGCACTAGCACCTCAAGCTAGCGTGTCTACCAGTTCCACCAAGGCCGCAATTAAAACAGTCCTATTAACTACCTTATATACTTAAAATCATCTTCTGAAAAGCGCGGATCATATAAATGATACTGCCGTATATTCTTGCCTGTTTTAAATTATTTGTCAAGATGTTATTTTCCTCAGGTTTTGTATTTGACAAAAAAAAATAAAAATTATATACTAACCGCATTATGAGTAAAACGAATTTGGATTCTGTGCAAAATTTATCCCTTCGCGAAAGAAAAGTTGACATCTTTTATATGGTGATCTTTTCAATTTTCTTTGTCACATCCTGCATTGCAGACATGGTTCCGGCTATAGGCGTCAATTTTGATAATCCTTCGGCCAACTTTATTGTGAATGCCAACCATTGGTACGCGGACGGGGGGACTGATAAATTATTTCAAAACCCGCCTTTCTGGATGAAAATTATTATCAGCCTTTCTGCGTTTGTTTATATGCCTTTTTATGCGATCCTTGTGGTATCTTTATGGCGCGGCTGGAACCGTATCCAGCTTTTTTGTGTAATTTACGCGACGATGATAGCCTGTAACACAGGCATTATTGTGTTTGGAGTTGAATTTTTCGGAGAACCGGAGTGGAGAACGGAAAACCCGGTAAAATTTCTTTTATTCAACCTTCCTTATGTGCTGATTCCTATAACCCTTTTGATCAGAATGCGAAAACCGCTGCCCTTTACGCGTAAATTCTAGTTCGCTCATTAACATGAAAAAAAGGGCGATAATCAGCGTTTACAATAAAGACGGTATACTGGAACTTGCGTCTTTTTTAAATGAATCAAAGTGGGAAATCATCTCGACCGGAGGAACTTCCAAATTTTTACAGGATAACAGTCTGCCTGTAACGGATATTTCAAAAGTTACGGGCTTTCCGGAGTGTCTTGACGGGCGCGTTAAAACTCTTCATCCTGCGATTCATGCGGGCATTCTTGCAAGAAGGGATTTGCAAAGCCACACCGAGACCTTAAAAACATTAAATCTTGAAACGATCGATCTTGTCTGCGTTAACCTTTATCCTTTTTTTGATAAAGTAAAGGAAAATTCTCTTAACGAAGAAGAAAAAATCGAGTTTATCGATATCGGCGGACCGGGCATGCTGCGTTCTGCGGCTAAAAATTTTAATGATGTTATAGTGCTAACTGATCCTTCGGATTATGCCAAGGCAATTGATGGAATAAAAAATAATAATATTTCCCGCGATTTTAAAAAACGTCTTGCGGGCAAGGTATTTTGTCTTACTTCGGCGTATGACGCGGCTATTGCGCGCTTCCTTTGCGCTGACGAGTATCCGGCTTATCTGCCGCTTTCCATGAAAAAAGGTCAATCGCTTCGTTACGGTGAAAACGGCCATCAGTCCGCGTCTTTGTATCTTAACGCGGATAGGGACGGAGCGCTCGGCGCGATGAAGCAGCTGCACGGAAAAGAGCTTGGTTACAACAATATAAGGGATTTGGATATTGCATGGAAAGCGGCGTGCGCGTTCGGACTTGAAAAAGACGGAACCGCTCCCTTTGGAAACGATGATTTAATAAAATTGTTGCCGGATGTTTCAGATAGAATAAAAACATGCTGCGTTGCTGTTAAACACAATACGCCCTGCGGCATAGCCCTTGGAGACACGCTGTCTGAAGCGTATGATAAAGTCTACGCCTGCGATCCTGTTTCAATTTTCGGCGGAATAATTGCGTGTAACGTAAAAGTTGACGCTTCTACAGCGTTAAAATTAAGCCAGCTATTTCTTGAAGTAGTCGCGGCTCCCGGTTTTGACGATGAAGCGTTTGATATTCTTTCAAAAAAGAAAAACATCAGGATAATAAAACTTGACAGGGCGCCTAAGCAGACGCATGAATGTATCGCTGTCGACGGCGGCCTTCTTGTTCAGCAGACCGACAGGATTCTTTTTGAAAAATGGGATGTTGTTACAAAAATAAAACCGGAAAAACGCGATATAGAAGACATGATTTTCGGCATGAGAGCTGTCACCTTTGTAAAATCCAATGCGATAGTAATTGTTAAAGAACAGTCTGCAACCGGTATCGGGGGAGGGCAGGTTAACCGTATCTGGCCTTCCAAAGATTCGCTTAAAAGAAGCGCGTCTTCGCTTGAAGCCGCTTCGCGGGAATCAGCCGATACAGGCGGAAGTCCGTGGAAAGATTGTCTTCCGGCAAGAGTGCTTGCATCGGACGCGTTTTTCCCGCTTCCTGATGTTGTAGAAGCCGCGGCCGCTTCAGGAATCAAAGCGATAATACAGCCCGGCGGTTCAATTAAAGACGACCTTTCTGTAATGGAATGCGACAAGCACGGAATTGCGATGGTATTTACAGGCACCCGCCATTTTAAACATTAACTGCTTTTAAAATACCTTACAGCGCCTGTGAAAATATCCATCTTTTCCATTCCGGGAATATTTTTGTAAATGCCGTCATCGTAACGCTCGTTATGCGCCATTTTGCCGAATACCCTGCCGTCCGGTGACGTAATGCCTTCTATCGAATAATCAGAATTGTTTGGATTAAACCGGATGTCCTGGCTCGCATTGCCGTCAAAATCCGCATATTGAGTCGCTATCTGACCGTTAGCTGCAAGTTCTTTTATAATTGATTCTTCTGCAGTAAATCTTCCTTCGCCGTGAGAAACGGGAACAATATATACCGAGCCTGCTTCAAGATGCGAAAGCCACGGTGATTTGTTTGACACAATTCTTGTATTTACCAGAACCGACTGGTGCCTTCCTATCGTATTAAAGGTAAGGGTAGGAGATGATTCGCTCATGTTCCTGATCTCACCGTAAGGAACAAGACCTAGTTTGACAAGAGCCTGAAAACCGTTACAGATACCAAGAATAAGTCCGTCTCTTTTCTGTAAAAGATCCATAACGGCGTCCGTAATCGCCGCGTTACGCAGAAACGCGGTGATAAATTTTCCCGAACCGTCAGGTTCGTCGCCCCCGGAAAATCCGCCCGGAATAAATAAAACATTAGATTCTTTAAGCTCTTTAACAAATTCAAGAACGCTTTGCGCTATATCGCTTAAAGTTAAATTTCGTATAACAAATATTTTTGCTTTTCCGCCGGATTTTTCAACGGCGCTTGCGCTGTCGTACTCAGAATTTGTGCCGGGAAAAACAGGTATTAAGAATTCCGGCTTGCTGTTTTCCGCGGTACGAAAGCGGCATTTTATTATTTTTTCTTTTAATAAAAAATTAAAATTTTCTGTCTTGCTTTTTTGTATTGCGTAATATTTGTAAACAGGTTCAAGTGTGTTTTCCCATGCGAATTGCAATTTGTAAAAAAGCATTTCTACCGATTTAGTCTTTAATAAATACGTATTTGTTGTCCTTCCCAAAATTACGGCGTCTAAATCGCCGCTTTTTATCGACAATTTTTCATTCACTTCGACAACAAACCCGCAAAAACCGCCGCTTTTAAAAAGATCATTTTCCGCCGTAAAACCAACGCGGTTTCCAAAGCACATTTTTATGACAGCTTCCGCGGTTCCTCCTGTTCCCGCCGCCCATGCGGAAATAATTACGCCGCGGTAAATATAATCTTCGACAATGTCAAAGAATCTGCATAACGATGAAAAATCATAATTGCCTTCATTAAAAACGGAAGGTTTTATAAGATATACATAACTATCCGGTTTTTTAAATTCCGGCGATATAATATTATCTGTATCTGCAACTGACACCGCGAACGAAACAAGCGTAGGAGGCACGTCGATTTTAAAATCTGATGTCTCATAACTTCCCGACATTGAATCTTTACCGCCGATTGCGGCTACAGAAAGTCCAATCTGCGCGTCAATGGCTCCCAAAAGAGCGCCTGCGGGTTTTTCCCAGCGAACAGGATCGTCGCGAAGTCTTTCAAAATATTCCTGAAATGAAAGCCAGCATTTGCTTCTTTTTCCGCCGGATGCGATAATTTTAGCAACCGAATGAACAACAGCGTAAACAGCTCCGTGGTACGGACTTTCCTGCGAAATAAAAGGATCAAAGCCGTAAGACATCAATGAACAGGTTTTGGTCTGCGAAGTAACGTTAATTTTATCAAACCGCTTGACAGGTATTTTTGCCGCCATTGACTGAACAGGCGTTAGCTGATATTTCCCGCCGTAGGGAGCCAATAAAGTGGCGGCTCCGATGCATGAATCAAAACGATCCGAAAGGCCTTTTTGCGAACAGATATTAAGGCTTCCAATAAATTTTATTAGTTCATCTTCGTTATTAAAAAGCGTTATCTGATCTTTATTTTGAGACGCCTTTCTCGCATTAATGCGCGCTTTTGCGTATTTTTTCGCTCCGTTTGAATTTAAAAAATCTCTTTTTAAATTTACAATTTCCTTTCCTCTCCATTTCATCACAAGGCGGCCTGAATCAGTAACTTCGGCGATTACCGCAGCTTCAAGATTTTCTTTTGCGGCAAGTTCTATAAATTTGTCAGCATCATTTTTATTTGTGACTACAGACATTCTTTCCTGACTTTCGCTTATCGCAAGCTCGGTTCCGTTAAGTCCTTCGTATTTTTTTAGGATTTTATCAAGGTCTATAACAAGGCTGTCGGCAAGTTCACCTACAGATACGCTGACGCCGCCCGCGCCGAAATCATTGCACCTTTTAATTAACCGCGTAACAGAAGGGTCACGGAATAGCCGCTGTATTTTTCTTTCTTCAGGCGCGTTACCTTTTTGAACATCGGCGCCGCATGTTTCCAAAGACGCGCTTGTATGCGTTTTTGAAGAGCCTGTCGCGCCTCCGATGCCGTCGCGTCCTGTTCTGCCGCCGATTAAAATTATTTTATCTCCTTTAACCGGAATTTCTCTTTTTACATTTTCCGCGGGAACGGCGCCGATTACTGCTCCTATTTCCATTCTCTTTGCCGCATAACCGTCGTGATAAATTTCTTCAACTAAACCTGTCGTAAGCCCGATCTGGTTTCCGTATGAACTGTAACCTGCCGCGGCTGTTCTGCAGATTTTTACCTGCGGAAGCCTTCCCTGCAATGTTTTTGCGGCGCTGACAAGAGGGTTTGCTGCGCCTGTTACGCGCATAGCCTGATAAACATACGCTCTTCCCGAAAGCGGATCGCGTATTGCGCCGCCAAGACAGGTTGCGGCTCCGCCGAACGGCTCAATTTCTGTCGGATGATTATGGGTTTCATTTTTAAACATTAAAAACCAGTCTTCGTTTTTGCCGTTAACATCAACTTTTATTTTTACAGAACACGCGTTTATTTCCTGCGATTCATCAAGATCGCATAACATTCCCCTGCTTTGTAAATATTTCGCGCCGATTGTAGCCATCTCCATCAAAGTTACAGGCTTGTCATCCCTTCCAAGGGAAGATTTAATTGCCGTAAAATTTTCAAAGCTTTTTTTAATTTGATTATCTTCAATTTGAATATCAGTAAGTTCTGTAAGAAATGTCGTGTGACGGCAGTGATCCGACCAGTATGTGTCAAGAACTTTAATCTCCGTCATTGACGGATTGCGTTTTTCAATGTCTTTAAAGTAATCCTGGCAGAATTTAATATCCGCAAAATCCATCGCAAGGTTTAATGAAAGGCGCAATTCTTCAAGTTTTTTTTCAGTTAAGGAAATAAAATTATCTAAAATTTCAACGTCATCCGGCACAGGAAATTCCTGCATCAATGTCTGCGGTTTATCAAATGACGCACTGCGGCTTTCTACGGGATTTATCAGCCATGATTTTATGCGGGAAAAGTCATCATCAGAAATATTTCCGTAAACGGCAAAAATTTTTGACGAATGAATTTTCGGCCTTTCCTTTCCTGTGGCAAGCGAGATACACTGTTCGCAGGAGTCGGCGCGCTGGTCAAACTGCCCGGGATGAAATTCCACGGCAAACGCGCGTGAGCCGTTTAAATCGGGAAGCTCGTCGTAAATAATGTCTACAGGCGGCTCTGAAAAAATTGTATTTTTCGCGGATTCAAAATCCTGTGCGCTTATGCCTTGCGCGAAGTAGCGGTTAATAATCCTTACTCTGGAAATATCATTAATCTGAAGCGTAAGACGCAAATCGTCTGCGACAGAAGCGGCTTCATCGGCAAACGCTGGTTTTTTTTCTACGTATATCTGGAAAACACTCATGGAAATATTATATTCATTAATAAATAAAAATACAGGGTTCGGGCTTAAACATATAATCCGCGCTTCATGTTATAATATCTGAATGGACTCAAAAACGCAGCGAATAGGCGAGCTTGAAAAGTTAATTATTAAATATCAGAATTCATATTACAGCGGAGAAGCGGAAATATCTGACGGAGAATTCGACGTTTTATGGGATGAGCTTACAGCCCTTGATCCGTCAAATTTTATATTGAAAAAAGTCGGTACCCATTCTGTCGATGGTTTCCCAAAGGAAAAACACCTTATCCCGATGGGAAGTCAGGACAAAGCGTCAAATCCGCAGGAATTTCTTGACTGGGCGGAAAAACAGACGCTTCCTGCGCCAGAAAAGAAAAGCAAAAAACAAAAAGATGACAAAGAGCCGTTAACCAGTAATAATAAAAGGTTAACGAAAAAATTTATAGTTCAGTATAAACTTGACGGTGCAAGCCTTGAATTGCAATATGAAAAAGGAAAACTAATACGTGCTGTAACCCGCGGGGACGGAATTACAGGCGATGATATAACGTATAACGCGACGCGCATGAACGGAATATTATTAAAGCTTGATATGTCATTTACAGGCGGTATCAGAGGCGAAGTGATAATGACACATGATGTATTAGAAAAAAAATATTCATTAAAAGCAAATTGCAGAAACGCCGCAAACGGAATAATGCGCCGCAAGGACGGCGAAGGCTGCGAAGATTTAAACCTTATTGTTTATGACGCAGCGTCAACTGAAGACGATAATTTCTTTACCGATGAACTTCAAAAATTAAAATGGCTTGAAAAACGCGGTTTTCAGATAACAGAAACAAAAATATTTTCAAATGCGCAGGATATAATCAGTTACCGCGATGAAGTGTCAGGAAAAAGAGACAGTCTTCCTTTTGATATTGACGGACTTGTAATAAAGGATGTTCAGATTGACATGGCGGATCTCCGCAAGGCGCGCCCGGAAAAACAGATTGCGTTTAAGTTTGAACTTGAGACGGCGTTCAGCGTTCTGCGCGAAGTTGTATGGAGCGAATCAGGCGCGACATATACGCCGGTTGGAATTGTCGATCCTGTGCGCCTTGCCGGAACCACCGTGAAACGCGCAAACCTTAATAACCCCGAGGCAATCCGCAGGGCGGGATTCAAAATCGGCTGTATGGTTTCTGTCGTTAAGCGCGGAGAAATCATTCCCAAGATAGAAGGGCTTGCTCCCGGTTTCAGCCAAAAGGACACAAGAGAAATAGATTTTCCTGATACCTGCGCGGTATGCGGCGCTTCATTAATTGACGCAGGCACAAGGCTTTACTGCCCGAATTCCCAATGTCCCAAACGGCTTTTGCACCGTCTTGAAAAATGGGTTTCAATTCTAGATATCCGTGAACTAGGCGATAAACTTTTAAGACAGTTATTCGATAAAAACGTCAGGCAGATTCATCAGCTTTATGAATTAAAAGCCGAAGAGCTCGCGGAATACGACAGAATGGGAGATATTTCCGCCGCAAAGGTTATCCGCCACATTCAGACAAAACGCGAACTTTCGCTTGCCGCGTTTGTAGCGGGATTCGATCTTGAAGGCATCGCGGAAACCACAATGGAAAAAATCGCGGATGCGGGTTTTAACACACTGGAAAAACTGCGCAATGCCTCAGTTGAAGAACTTGCTTCAGTTTACAGACTTGGCGATATTACAGCGAAAATAATTGCAGACGGTATAAAAGAATGTAAAAAGGAAATGGACGCCGTTTTAAAAACAAAAGTGATAACGATAGCGGATCCGCCGCATGAAGATTCGCAGCCGCTTCGCGCGCTGTCGTTTTGCTTTACAGGGGAGCTAAGCTCCATAAAGCGGACAGAAGCGCAGGAGAAAGTAAAATCGCTTGGTGCGCAGGTAAAATCCTCTGTTGTTAACGGGCTTTCCTATCTTGTTACAAACGATCCTGACTCAGGCTCGTCCAAAAATAAAAAAGCGCGGGAACTTGGCGTAAAAATTATTGATGAAAAAGAATTCTTAAAATTGATTAAAACAGGCTCTGAAGTAAAAACTGAATTAAAACAGGGAGAGTTATTCTAACGCTAATACCAGTTTTCCATCGCTTCAAAACTGTTTCGGACAGTCTGCAGGAATTCAAGCTCGCGGGTGATCGTTCTGCCGTAATTTAACGTGCCGTTTTCAATTCTGAAAGCTTCATCCTGCCAGAACTGGACGCGCTGTAAATCAATCCACCTGAAGCGTCTTTCGTTGGCTTTCTGGGCCCATACCAGAACTTCATCCCAGTAATACAAAGCGGCGCGGTAGCAGGTCTCGGCTATTTCAAGGCTTTCAAGATTTTGATCCTTGAACGGAGCGTTGTAAAAATAGGCATTGCGTTTATTCCATTTATTGCCAAGAAAAAGATACTGTTCTATCAACTTGATGTATATGTGCATTGTAAAAAGATAGCGGTATTTTTCCCACTGTATTTCATTTTCAATCAGGGCAAGCGCGTAAAGCGGGTTCGCGAAATCGGCTTTCAAAGCCTGCTCAAGCCAGTAAATATTTTCCATGGAATCATCGGGGTATTGGTTGTAATGCACATGGAAAAGCCTGTAGTACTGTTCCTTGTAAGTCACATAATAACTGTTTACCGGAAACGAGACTGCCAGCATAATAAGGACGGCTATAATTTTTCGGGCTGTTTTCACTATGTATTAAATATCGGCATACCTTTGACTCGGCTCCATACCTGATCCGCAACTTCCTGCGGGTTTTTTCCGGCGTCGATTATATCGATTTTCGCTCCCCGTGACCTGTAAAGATTTATAAGCGATTTATATTTGTGCCTTACTTTTTCTTGAAATTCAATGTTTTCATAGATTTCAAGGCTGGCGCGGTTTTTCATCCTTTCAAAAGCTATTTGCGGTTCTATATCAAGGAAAATTGTCAGTTCAGGAACGCCAAAAAAGGAATTGAGTTTTTCAGGCAGTTCATCGCCGCATTCTATCCCCTGATAAACAAGCGAAGATAAAACATATCTGTCGCTGATTACAAGACATCCTTTTTTTGCGCGGCTGATAATTCCTTCGCTGCCGTATAAATGCTCGCTCCTGTCCGCCGCAAACAGGTACGCAAGACTTTGCGGATTAATATTTATTTCTTTTTTTAACGCAGCGCGTATTAATCTGCCTGTATGCCCGTCTGTCGGCTCAAAAGTAGCGTAAAAATCAGGTTTCCCGTTTTCCTTAAGACGTTTTGACAGTAATGACAGTTGTGTAGTTGTCCCGCTGCCGTCTCCGCCTTCCAAAACAACAAAATTTGGTATTATTTCCATATAATTTTCAAAGATTATCATAAAATATTTTAAATGTCACTTGAGCTTTTCCCAATAATTGCGATTTTTTAAAAATTTTATTAGCAATCAGACTATTTAGAAAGGTAGTCAATAGCATATACATTTTAAATGTGTTATATTTATAGAATAATTACATTTTTTAGGTAAATTTTTGTCAATATTTATTAAGAAAGACGGGAAAAATGTGCTTCCCATTTCATTTTATATTAAAATTCTCGTTTTTTTTGGCTTTATCGGACTGTCCGCGATTGCAATGCAGCCGCTTCAGGCAGCTTTGAACGATGCGATGACGGATATCCGCATGGAATTTTTTAAAACGCTTGAATCATATTCCGGGCTGGAAATTCAATATTCTTCTTTGCGTCCGGCCTTTTTTGGATCGGTAAATGTCAGAGATTTAAATTTTACAAACGGCAGTACGCCTTTATTTACAGTATCGCGCATCAGAATCGATTTTTCCGTATGGGAGCTTTTATTTAATAAAAATATTTTGATCAACACAGTTCTTGTAGATAAGCTTGTCATAAATATAGATACGCAAAGAGACAAAGAAACGATTGATTTTTTAGAAATGCTTATAAATAGTGAATCAAGTATCCTTATTAATTTTTTTCCGGAAAACACAAGCTATCAAATCCGCCGCGCCAGTATAAATTTTATCCATGAAAACATATCCGCGCAGACGCAGGATGTAAACCTGAACATTAAAAAAAGCGCGGACGAATTTTTGCTTAACGGCAGTTTTTTCGTGCAGTTTAAATATTCTCATTTTTTTAACACGGTAGTGATACTGGAAAGCGAAATCGCTTTCACGGGAATTGGTTCAGGCGATGTTGACGAAGGAAACGCGAATGTTTCAATTTCGTACATTAAATGCTCGCTTCAGGATGAAGCGGCAAGAGAAGCCACGTTTTTCAATTCACCTTTAAACGCGGGAATGCCAAGAGAAATGTTTACTGTCATTCCTTTTGACATCGGGTTAATTTTTAAAAATAATACATTTAACGTTTCCAATCTGGCGGGAAATTTTTCAATTGAATACGAAGTAAATTACGATCTTGATTCAGGAAGTTTTTTTGCAAACGCGTTTTTTGACAATTTTATTATGACCGAAAAAATAAAATTTTCAGAGCAATGGAATGATTCGGATTATTTTCTTGACATGAAAATGAACGGACTTGCGTCAATATCATACATGGCGCAAAAAGATACTCTGGATTATATAATAGACTTAAACGGCCTTAACATGAGAGAAAGCATGACAGGCGGCTCTCCGCTTGTTGACGCGTTTACTGTGAACGCTTCAGGCGATAAAAATAATATCGTCTTTAACAGGCTGAATTTTTCGTCTTCAAACACTAAAGGTCTTGACGATACATGGAGAAGCGGCGGAATATTTCCGTCTGGCGGTTTTTTTCACGGACAAATCGGTTTTCAGGGGAGCATAAATTTTGAGCCTTTATTGCCGCGCGGAACATTATACTTTAACGACTTCAGCCTTACAGGACGCGACAGTCTTACGTCGGTGCTGAATGTATCAACTAAAGGAAACGAAATTCATTTAAACAGCGCATATTCAAGCGTTGCGGGAACCGTTTTAAATGATTTAAGCGTTTTAATTATACCTGAAAATAATGACATTGAACTGTCTGTTACCTGCTACATAAATGACGGAGAAGGGGCGGGAATTTTTGTTGACGCCTTTGTAAACGGAAATCAAAATCAGGGCGAAGTATCGGTTTTATTAAATTCATTACCAGTCTATGATCTGCTTGAACTGCTAAAGCCGTTTACGGACATAATAAGCGTTCCGGCTTTTTATAATTCTTATCTTCAGGATTTTATTATAGACGCTGATCTTTTTATTTCAACTGATTTCAATAACATTGTATTTAACGTTCCAAATCTTAATTTTTCATTCGGCGATTTTCAAGGAATAATCGCTGTATCCGGCACAAACAGGCAGTTTACAGTCAGCGAAAGCGTAATCGATATTTATAACAACGAATTTACACTTTCCGCCGGTATGGATTTCGCGAATCCGATGGATTTGTCTTTTACAGTTAACGCAGGTTACTTGGACTACTCATGGAATATTGAAGGACAGATTATTGACAGGACAACTTTGATTGTATATGACCCTAACGGTCTTAATATATACGGAAATTTAACGGGTACAGGCGCGGTTTCAGGTTACATGGAAGCGTCAAATTATCCGGTTCCGGCAGGAGATCAAACTTTATATTTTAATTTTTACAGCGCAATGCGTTATGACTCATTTGATTTCTGGAATGTCGATATCGATCATTTTACGGCTTATTACAGCACGGATGAATATTTAAGCTTTACGGGAATCGCAGATCAGGACGGCGCTGATATTAGGAATATCGTTTATGTTGATTCCATAGGAAGACTTGCAGGAAACGTAAATCTTTCATGGGATATGGATTTTTCGCACTTTGGCCTTACATTAAATATTTCCGACGGGTTGCAAGCAGGCGAGCATTATTATCTTGAAGGCACGCTCATAGAAGAAAAAATAAACGTATCAGCCTATGTATCCCAGATGCATGTAAACCGTTTTTTAAAATCGGAACAGACAATGCTTGTCAGCGCGGACATAAACGCGGCATGGGATTCCATAAATTTATTCAACGCTCAGATTGACGTTTCTTCGTTCAGCGCAAATTTCGCGAACACGCCGTTAAACGCTTCAGCTGGAATTACCATGACAAACGATGAACTTTTACTTAGGAATTTGCGCGTTGATTACGGCAAAATAAGAGCGGTAATGCCGCAGCTTTTAATCGATCGTTCCAAAGGCGTCGTATCCGCCGCCGCGGGCGTTGAGACTTATACATTCGGAAGGAAGCTTGACGGAAACATAGAAATATCCGCCAATTTTAACACGATAGATTCATGGCTAGATATAAACAAGGCAATCGATATATTTGACGGATCGATTTTATTCAATGACGTTGTATACGGAAATACCGTGTACGAAGAATTTGCGTTTAACTTTATGCGGGATGAAAAAATAATACTTTTTTCAGGCGGATTAAAAAACATGATTCGTCTTGAAATGGATTCTGACGGTTATTTTTTCCTTGGATTGACTTCTCCTTTTCCGGTACAGGGAACGGTTACGGGGATTTATGACAAAGGTATAATAGACGCCTATACGCAAAACTTCTATCTTGACCTGCAGCAGTTATACTCGTTTTTCGGCGTTCCCAATGATTTTAATATCGCAGGCGGTTATATAACCGGAATGATGGAATTCCGCGGACCGTTCTGGAACCCCGGCTTGTACGGGACAGGATTTGCGTCAAGTTTGCGGATTCAGGTTCCCGGTTACATCAATGAAGATATAAAACCGGTTCCGTTTGTGGTTCATGCAGAAGGAAATGATATGACTTTCGGGCCTGTAGTATCGGCAGTCGGAAGCGGAAGCGGCATTATTAACGGTTTTATGCATTTTGAAAATTGGGTTCCGATAGACATCAGGCTTGATATAAATATTCCGCAGGATACGCCTGTGCCGTATGATTTAGAAATTTCCGGTTTTCTGGCAAACGGATACGCTTCCGGGAACATGAACATCAATTTCCTTATGGATGAACTGCTTGAAATTTCAGGCAATCTTTACACAAATAATGCAGAACTGAGTCTTATTATGGAAAATTTACAGGCGCAGCCGGATTTCAGCAGGTTTTATCAGAATATCGCGCTTCATTCCATTGTGGATTTTAAAATAACAACAGGTCCTGTTATTGAATTTACCTGGCCCAGTTCAAATCCGATTATCAGGGCGAATCCTGAAATGGGAACAGTCATCGATGTTTATTCGGACACCCGCGCGGCTCAATTCTGGCTGGGCGCCGATGTAAATATCAGATCAGGGGAGATCTACTATTTTGACAGAAGTTTTTATATACGCGAAGGTAAAATCATTTTTAATGAATCGGAGGCTGGATTTAACCCCCTTATTACAGCCAGAGCGGAAATCAGGGATCGAAGCGAAACAGGCTCTGTCACCATCTCGATGATTGTGGAAAATCAACCGCTATTGCGCTTTGAGCCGCGGTTTGAATCCTATCCAAACCTTACACAGCTTGAAATTTATTCAATACTGGGGCAGAATCTTAATAGTTATCAGGGGGACAACAATACAGAAATGGCCCAGCGCTTTTTGCTAACTTCGGGAACGGATTTACTGACGCAGATAATAACAAGTTCCGAAGCTTTATCGCAATTCGCGTTCTTCCGTCAGTTTGAAAAACAGATAAGGGATATTTTCAGGCTGGATATGTTCAGTATCAGAACAAGGATTCTACAAAACGCTGTCGTATACGGCGTGTCAACATTCGGCAATTCCGTTTTTGATATGGGCAATATCGTAGGTAACTATTTTGACAATACGACTGTTTTTATAGGTAAGTATATCGGGCGGGATATGTTCTTTCAGGCCATGCTAAGAATGCGCTATGATCCTAAAAGTTCATCATTCGGCGGTCTTGTTTTTGAACCTGATATAGGAATTGAGCTGCAAAGTCCGATTCTGAATATAAGATGGGATTTTTTCCCGTACCACCCAGAAAACTGGTGGGTAAGCGATAATTCAATTACTCTAACATGGAGTATGTCATATTAAACCGCGTATTTTTGTTTTTTGTTTACAGGAGTTTTGATGAGATTAAGAGTTATTGTTTTACTGTTTTTTATCGCAGTTTATTCGGGTTTTTCTCAGGATGATAACTGGTTTTACGGGAAACCAATCCGGGATATTGTTTTTACAGGCTTAAATAATATAACATCGCAGGAATTAAACGCGCTGACTAACCCGTACAGGGGCCGGATTTTTGATGATAATATTTTCTGGGAATTACAGGGTAAGCTTTACGCTCTTGAATATTTCGACAGAATAGAGCCGGGCATTCTGCGTCCGGGCGGCGATGACAGCGAAGTAGTAATCAGATTTAACGTTGTAGAAAGGCCTGTGATAGGCAGAATCATTTTTAACGGAAACTCAGGGATCAACCGCAGGGATTTAAATGACATAATTCTTACAAAGGTAAACGATATCTACAATCAGGCGAAAATCCGCCTTGACGTAGAAGCGATTACAAATAAATACCTGGAAAGGGGATATCCCAATGCCGTTGTAACGGCGCAGGAAACCGTTTCCGGGGATTCTACAATAACTGTAGTCTTTAACATTACAGAGCATGAGCAAATTTCAATATCAAGAATCGAGTTTCAGGGGATTTCAAGATTTTCAGCTAACACTCTTAGAAACCAGCTTTCGCTGAAGCAGCGTTCCCTAATCAATGACGGCGCGTTTCAGGAAGCCAAACTTATCGCGGACCGCGAAACAATTTTAAAATATTATCAGGATCGCGGATACATAAACGCGCAGATAAGGGATGTTACGCGCACATATGAGACCGACGCAAGAAGGACAAACCTGATTCTTACTTTCCTTATTGACGAAGGGCAGGAGTACAAGTTCGGCGGAATCACTTTTCAGGGGAATGTAATATTTACGACAGAGCAGCTTTCCCGCCTAATATCGTCAAGGGTTGGAGATACCGTCAACATGACGCGCCTTTCAACAGACCTGCAGCGCGTAGCCGACCTTTATTACGAGAACGGTTTTATTTACGCTGTTATAAACAGGACCCCCGTAATCAATAGCGAAACCAATACGCTTTCTTTTACAGTCAGTATCAGCGAAAGAAGCAGGGCGTACATAGAAAATATTATCGTTATCGGAAATTTTAAAACAAGGGATGAAGTCATATTAAGGGAGATTCCGCTGGAACCGGGCGATGTGTTTTCCTACACAAAGATCATGGAAGCGCTTCGCAGTCTTTATAACCTTCAGTTCTTTTCCGCAGTTATGCCCGATTTCCAGCTTGGCAGCACCGAAAACCTGATGGATTTGGTGATAACTGTCGAAGAACAGCCTACAACCGATATTCAAATCGGCGTAACTTTCTCGGGCAGCGCCGATCCTGAAACATTCCCGATATCAGGGCTTGTAAAATGGAATGACAACAACATAGCCGGCACCGGAAACCAGCTTGGAATCGAAGTTAATTCGTCAATTGTGGATACAAGCTCGCTCACTGTAAGTTATATGCAAAGATGGGTATTCGGCCTTCCGCTGTCGATGGGTTTTGATTTTTCAGCGAATTATTCAAAACGGTTTGCGGAAATGGACAGCTTCGCTCCGTGGTTTTACGGGAAAGAAGATTTCGCGTTCCCCGACGGTTATTCAAGTTACGATGAATACAGGAATAATAATTTCAGAACGCCGACCAGGGATTACCTTATGTCCTATGAACAGTGGTATTTGTCATTGGGTCTTTCCACCGGATACTCATGGCTGACCCCTGCCGGAATCTTTAATATCGGCGGCGGAGTCCGCTTTGGTCTTGTAAACAATTCATATGACAATGAATTATTCAGGCCGTTTGATCCTGTCCTTCGTGACGAAAATAATTCATGGACATTCAAGAATTCATTCTGGCTTACGCTTGCCCTTGATCAAAGGGATATTTTTTATGATCCAAGCAGGGGATATTATCTGTATCAAAGATTCAGCATGTATGGCATTTTACCGGGCGAGAAAGAACATTACTTCCGCACCGATTCTAAAGCCCAGTATTTTTTAACATTGTTTAACATTCCTGTTTCCGAAAGCTGGAGCTTCAAGGGAGTGTTGGGCTTTAACGCCGGCATATCATTCCTTTTGGGACAGCCGGGACGCGATATGGTAATTGAAAAAGCGAATATGCTCGCTGTCGACGGAATGTTTATCGGAAGGGGATGGAGCACCGAATACGGCACAAAAGGCTTTATGCTGATAGACTCATGGGTTGAACTGCGGATACCGCTTGCCCCAGGAATTCTAGCGTGGGATTTCTTCTTTGACGCCGCAGGCGTTGACGGCGCCGAAGGTTCATACTTTACCAATTTTACAATCGACAATATGCGGTTCGGTTACGGCGGCGGCATCAGATTTACAATTCCGCAGTTCCCGATACGCTTGAGCCTAGTAAAACGTTTCTATTTTGAAGACGGACAATTTAGATGGGTAAACGGAGCGCTGTTCGGAAACTCTGATCCAAGGGGAAAACCGTCCGATAACTGGATGGGTATGGATTTAGTTATTTCTTTTGCGTTATCTTATTAGTACAGAGGAATATCATGTTTAAAAGAACCGGTTTTTTTGCATTGTTTTTTATTTTGTGTTTTTATTCAGGGTTTTCGCAGCAGCTTACCCGTATCGCGGTTATCGACATGTCAAGGGTGTACACCGAGTATTTTAACGATTCGCAGGCTGTAAGACAGTTCCGCGCGGACAGCGCAAGGGTACAGGATGAAGTTAACAGGATGCAAAGCGAACTTGTAACGCTTGGTTCAAGGCGCGCCGACGCAATCGTTCAGAATAACCAGAGCGACGTGATCAGGCTGGAAGCTGAAATAATCAGGAAAACTGAAGATCTAAGGATTTATTATCAGGCAAAAACCGCGGAGCTTGATGCCGCAAGAAGATCGCTTACCGATTCTTCTTTTATGCTAGAGATAAACAATGAACTTCGCCTTCTAGCGGAAAGCGAAGGAATCACCACGTTTTTTGATCTGAACGATACGCCGGGAATTATATGGTACAGCCCCATAGTTGATTACACTGACAGATTGATATCAAGACTGCGCTCACGGCGTAATTAAAGACAGCATGAAACGCCTGTATTGATTTATGACAGAAAATTCAAGGTCAAGCCCGATGCTTGATCAGTACAGGCGGATAAAGAAACAGCATGAAGGAAACATCCTCTTTTTTCGTCTCGGCGATTTTTATGAAATGTTCTCTGAAGACGCTGTCGAAGTGTCTTCGCTTTTAAACCTTACCCTTACCAGCCGTAACGGGCTTCCCATGTGCGGCGTTCCGTATCACGCGGCAAAAACCTATATCGCGCGTCTTTTAAAACTGGGAAAAAAAATCGCAGTCTGCGAACAGCTGACGCAGGCCGGGAAGGGCAGCAAAGTAATAGACCGCGATGTAACTGAAATTTTAACTCCCGGTACAACAGTTGACGAAGATTTCCTTGACAAGGGAAGTTCCAATTATCTTGGCTGTCTTGCGTCTTTTTATTCTTCATCAACAACAAAAAAAAAACGCAGTCTTTCTTTTTCATACATCGATTTATCCGCGGGCGATTTTTACGCCACGTCATTTCCGTTAAACGAAAGCGGGGCAGTGGTTCTCCGCCAGGAACTTGAGCGTCTTCAGATTAAAGAGCTTTTAATTCAAGAATCGCTTTTACTAAATGAAGAAGTTAACGAAATTTCCAAAGCCGTTTTTGACAGAAGCTCGCTTGTTTTAAACCGCTGGGCGGACTGGCTTTTTGATCCTGCGCAGGCAAAATCAAGGCTTGAAAAGCAGTTCGGCCTTGCCAATTTAAAAAGCTTCGGAATAAACGAAGAAAACAGCGCGCAAGTAATGTGCGCGGGCGTGCTGCTTGATTACCTTGACACAACATCAAAAAGCCTTCTTCCGCATATAAGGACGCTTAAAATTTATCAAGACAGCGAATACCTTGGAATTGATGAAGCGAGCCAGAGAAATCTTGAGTTACTCGCAAATCAAAGAGACGGCGACGTGCGTTTTTCGCTGCTTGAAGTAATGGATGAAACCCGCTGTTCAATGGGACGAAGGCTTTTAAAAAGAAGAATACTGCATCCGCTGAGAGACTTAAAAAAAATCAACAAGCGCCTTGATATTGTAGAAAATCTTTACCAAGATCAGGGGCGTTTAAGCCGCCTGCGCGACGTTCTAGGGAGAACGCCCGATCTTGAAAGGCTCTGCTCAAGGCTTGCGATGGAAAAGGCTCACGGAAGGGATTTACTGTCGGTAAAAAACGCGGTAAATTCTTACCGTTCCATTTTAAATTTGTTATACAGCGAGAGTGAAACCGGTAACAGAAAAATTCAAGAATTTGAATGTGATGAGAACGAAGAAAAATATAAATCTGACGCCTCCTTAAATGAATTAATTCTGGTAAAGGAAATGCTTGAAAAAGGAATATGCGATGAACCTTCGATTCTGCTTAATGAAGGCAATCTGATTAAAGACGGCTACAGCGAAGAGCTGGATGCGCTTCGTTCAATGAAAGACAACTCAAGGCAGATTCTTGACAGATACCTTGAAGAAGAAAGAAGGGATACAGGAATAACAAGCTTAAAAATCCGGTATAACCGTCTGATTGGTTATTTTTTTGAAGTAACAAAAACAAACCTTGTAAAAGTTCCTAAACATTTTATTAAACGCCAGGGAATCGCAGGAGGGGAACGTTATACTACAGACAGGCTTGCGTCGCTTGAGTCGGAAATAAACGGCGCTTCCGACAGGATAATCGATCTGGAAAGGAAACTGTTTCTTGAAATCCGAAGCAATGTAAAAAACGCGCTTGTTCCGCTGTCTGTCGCCGCGAGACGCATTGCGGAACTGGATGTCTGTCAGTCGCTTGCGAAGGCGGCGTCTATTCGCGGCTGGACGCGCCCGAAACTTGATGAAAGCTGCGCGCTTGAAATATACGAAGGCCGCCACCCGATAGTTGAAGCGCATTTCAGCCGCGGCGAATATATACCAAACGATATATTGCTTGACACAAAAGAAATATCTTTCGCGATGATTACAGGCCCTAATATGGCCGGTAAATCGACATACCTTAGGTCTGCGGCTTTAATTACGATAATGGCGCAGGCAGGAAGCTTTGTGCCGGCGCAGGACGCGCGTATCGGGCTGTGCGACCGGATTTACTGCAGGGTAGGGGCATCCGACAATCTTGCAAGAGGGGAGTCTACATTCCTTGTTGAAATGAACGAGACAGCTTTTATTTTAAACACCGCGACGGAAAAAAGCCTTGTAATCATGGACGAAGTCGGAAGGGGAACAGGCACAAATGACGGTCTTTCTATAGCTTGGGCTGTAAGCGAAGAATTGTTAAACCGCATAAAGTGCAGAACGCTTTTCGCGACTCATTTTCATGAATTGTCTCTTTTGACTCACCGGAGTCTTGCTAACCGCTCGATGGAAGTGATCGAGCAGGGAGAAAAAATTATTTTCCTTCGCAAATTAAAAGAAGGACCTGCGGCTGAATCTTACGGCATCCATGTAGCGTTTCTTGCCGGGCTTTCGCAGAATGTTCTTGAAAGGGCGCAGGAAATAATGGCGCTCTTAAAAAAACGTGATACGGATTTGGAACCGTCTTCGCTTAATAACAAGAAAGAACTGTCTGTTAACCAAAGTTTAAATGACGTTAACCAATTTGAAAAAATGCTTTCGCTGCTTGATCCGCAGAGCATGACCCCTTTGGAAGCGTTAAATATCTTATGCCAGTGGAAAAAATTACTGGAAGCGGGAATAACTGTAAATCAGGAAAATCAAAAACAGATTACAAACCCGCAGAGCAGACGCCAGAAAGTAAATATCGAGAATACATTACCGCTTTTTGATTAAGTTTTAAACCTTTTATACAGTCTTCCAATTTCCGGCGTTTTTATTCATACTATAATACCGGAGGAATAATTAATGACAATTTTTGAAAAATACCAGGATGATTTAACACCTGGAAAAAAAGTTGTATTGGGCGTACAGCATACCTTTACGATGTTTGGTGCGACGATTTTGGTTCCGATACTTACAGGGCTTGATATAAGCGTTGCGTTATTCATGGCGGGCGTCTGCACCCTGTGGTTTCATCTTGCCACACAGGGCAAAGTGCCGATTTTTCTGGGTTCTTCATTCGCGTTCATAGCTCCGATTGTCGCCGTGTCTTCGATGTACGGAATGGAATACGCTCAGGGAGGAATTGTAATTTCCGGTTTGGTTTATCTTTTGATCGCTTTGCTTGTATACGCGCTCGGGGTTAAAAGAGTCATGTCGCTTTTTCCCCCGATTATCACAGGTCCAATCGTAATAATTATCGGTTTGATGCTGGCGCCTGTCGCAATTTCAAGCGCGCAGGAAAACTGGTGGATAGCCCTGGTAAGTTTTCTAACAGTAGCCATAATCAGCATTTTTACAAAAGGATTTATTAAACTGCTTCCTGTTATATGCGGATTAATCGCAGGTTACATTGTTGCGGTAATTACAGGCAATGTTGATTTTACCGCAGTCAGGGAAGCCGCGTGGATTGGGATTCCAAAATTCACAATCGCGAAATTTAACGTAAACGCAATATTGATAATCGCGCCTGTCGCGATTGCAACTGTTGTTGAACATCTTGGCGATATGAATTCAATCAAAGCGTTAACAGGCCGCGATCCGTTCCAGTCTCCGGGCGTACACCGCACCCTTTTGGGCGATGGGATTGCTTCAAGTATTTCCGCCATGTTCGGCGGCCCCGCGAATACGACATATTCCGAAAACTCAGGCGTTATGGCTTTAACAAAAGTTTATAATCCTATTGTTATGCGAATAGCCGCCTGTTTTGCGATACTGTTAAGTGTGTTTCCTAAACTAAGCGCGGTAATCTCTACAATACCGGGCTCTGTTATAGGCGGTATTTCCATTGTCCTTTTTGGAATGATAGCTTCTGTCGGCGCTAGAAATCTTGTAGAAAACAAAGTGGATTTTAAACAGCCGAGAAACCTTTTTATCTTCGCGGTAATCATGGTACTTGCACTTGGCGGAGCACAGCCTGCCTGGGTTATAAATGAGACATTAACTTTGTCGCTTTCGCCTCTTGCTCTTGCCGCTATTGTGGGAATTGTTCTAAACAAAATTCTGCCTGAAAAAAAAGAAGATCAAACATCAGCTTAATAAAAAAAACCACGAACCTGCATGTCTAGGTTCGTGGTACTTTTTAATATACCAGTTATTCGTGCCGAACGGAGTATTTGGTACATGTCAGGCGAAGAAGAGATTCAATTATATCAATACCATTGAATTTGATAATAATATAAAAATATTCTGAATGAATTGCTGTCATTCAGATTGCCGCCATTGTAACGTGACACCAGAAAATATCCCGCTGTGATGTCTACATCGCTGAAATACATTGTCGGAACAATAAACATATTTACATCACCGGCTGATAATCTTGCATTAATAATATTCTCGTAATTTCTAAGAACGTATTCCCAAAAATGATCATCATCTCTAGTTTCATTTCCGTATACATCAGATATTTGAAATAGTTCTTCTATATCAAACCTTGTAGTATTGGTTAAAGCTGAGATCGCCTGGCGTAATTCTCTTGAAATAGTGACTCTGTTTCCCGCAAATTCATTATATTCTCGAAGAGGCATATTATCTAGAAATACCCAGTCAATATAATCAGGATTAAATTGAGCATGTACATTAATACTCAAAACCGAAAGAATTATTATAATAAATACCTTTTTCATACACTTCTCCTTTATATCATTATATTTATTCTTTTTATGTTTGTCAATAAACGAAATTATCCCTTCACGTATAACTGACCACATATAAAAATTCCCAGTCTGATATAACCCTTCAAATAAACCATCAAAGTATATAAAGACAGAAAACGGGACAAAGTATGCCACATCCACTTGGTTCTGAACGCTTACAAATGAATTTCAAGTTATCAATTGGGTCGGGAAATCGAAGTTACTCATAAAACAACATAGCGCAGGGAACGGAATACACACCAACAATATCGAGAGTTTTTGGAGCTTAATAAAACGGCAATATATTGGGACACATCATAATTACAGTATTCAACATATGCAGGGTTATATCGACGAGATGTGCTTCCGACAAAACCATTGTGGCTCTGGTGCGTTTGATACGGTGCTGAAACAATGTGTTAGGAAGGCGGCTTGATTCTGATATTATTTATGGGTTAATCTTATATGGAGGTTGATATGATTTTAATAAATCTCATTAAAACTCTCCTAGGTAGACCTATAAAAAATCAAAATAACCAAATAATGGATGAAAATATATATCTTGATAAATGGGAGCGCTTGAAGCAATTACCAGACCCATATTTAGGAGATATATTTATTGAAGCAAAAACAGAGGATATCGCTGTGGCTTTGGTTCATTGTGATATAAAGACCAGAAATAGATTTATAGAGTTTTCAAAGTCTTATAAAAACCACAAATATTTGTCTGAATTTATTAACAAATATTCAAATGTGTCTAAAAATGCAAGCGACAAAATGAAGGCTATCATATCAAATTTGTCCGGGTTAAATAGGGTCGGTTATATTCAAACAACGCATTAGTTTTTTAGGTCAGCAATTGTATCATAGGTTTTCCCTTTTCCTAAAGCCAAATCAGATAACATTTTTTTTGTAATCGGTTTAGTATATAAGTTAGTTAATCTAAAAAATATGCAAAATTTAATGGTCAGTTATAAGTGAAGGGATAATTGTGTTAAAAAACAAACCGGTATGCGATTATCATGTTTAAAGATTTATAAAAACCTAATTCAAAAATTCCTCCGCCGGATTTACCGGTTGAAAAATTCAAGCCAATTTTCGGCGCTATATATTCCTGGTCAATATAAAAATAAAAAGCGCTCCAGTAGCCTTTAGGAAGCAGAAAATTATTTCTAAACGGAAAACCTACGCGCAGATAAAAAGTATCTTCATATGCGCTATATTCATACGCAATATCAAAATAATCTTTATAGCCGAAATCAAGAAATAATAAAAAATTATTTATATTAAAATCTGAAAGAACGCCGTAAACATTATATTTTGCATGAATATGATAGCGCTTGCTTAAATAATACGGCTCAATACTGTTTATTGTAAAGTTTTTTATATTAATCGGTTGAAATATAAGCCGAATGGAAAAATTTATTTCATTGTTTAAGTCCATGTTGAAGTATCCTGATATTGTTCTAATCACATACTCAATAAACGGCAATTCCGCCGTGTTAATTAAAGGCACAATGGAAAATTTAAATCCGCTGTTATCGCCGTAGCCTGAAGGTCTGTCGGCAGGATTATAATTAAATACGTCCCATGTTAAATCAAAATTATATCCTGCGAACAATCCTATTGTACCGAACCTATTGTGCCTGTATACAATGCCGCTGTTTAAAAATATTTGAGAATTCACATAATTTGAATTTCCGTAATGAGAATTTCCAAAATCTGACATAACCTGAGTCTGGGCATAACTTATGTTCAAAGGCAGATAAAAATTTTCATTTAAACTTAAAAAAGAACCTGCCGTGAAGTTCGCTAAAAACGGCATACGCTGATGCGTTACATATAACATATTCAGATAAGCTGACATGTAAAGCGGCAATTCTGTTCCACCTGAAAGTTTTCTAACATTTTCATACATTTCTTCCTGATAAAAAGACATAAAATCCGCAGTATCAGGAATGTTTGCCCCGTCATAACCAAATACGGGATTTACCGTAAAAAATAATAATAAAAAACCTGTTATATACATTGCTGGTTTTAAATATATAATATTTCTATTCATAACTGCTTTATCCCATAAACTTCAAAGGTATCGCCAAGACGGAAAAGGCAGCTTATTGCGTATAACGTTTTATACATTAAACTGTTTTTGTTTACTGCGAATTTTCCAAGTACCGGAAAACGTTCAGGGTGATGCCCCGCGGAAACAATTTTTTTTAACTTTAATCCGTAAGACGCAAGCGCCTTTTTGCACATTTTCGGTCTCCATACAGTAAAGTGATCCGCGGGGCTTGATTTTAAAAAGCGCGCAGGCGATGATCTTCCGCTAATTCCTGAAAATGACGGAGTTGAAAAAGCGAAGACGCCGCCTTTTTTTAAAAGCTTTTTTACTTCATCAAGCACAGTAATACAATCCGTGAAATGCTCAATTACATACCACATGGTTATTACATTATATGAACCGGCAGTATTAGATTCAATATGGGGAATTGGAAAGAAACCGTGAACTGCGGGGATGTTTAATTTATTTTGCACATAACTTACAGCGTCTTTTACAGGATCAATTCCAAAAGGAGAATAACCTTCTTCTTTTGCGGCCGCCAGAAACGGGCCGTATGCGCAGCCGATATCAAGTAAAGACGGAAGGGTTTTATCTTTATTATCTTTACGCGTTTTCGCGTATCTTTGTAAAATTTCTGTAATTAATTTTAACCTGCGCTTTCCTGTGTTTTTAATATTTTCAAAATCATCTAAATACGTTTTTCCGTACTGTTTAATATAAGATTCATAAAAATAATCCTTGTCGTATTCAAACGGCATCTGGTTAATTCTATCCATGTAAATGATGTCGCAATTTGCGCATAGACGGTATGTTCTGTCAGAAAAACGCGAAATGCTTATGCCTTTTTCTGCGCCGCAAACAGGGCAGCGTTTGTTTATCATTGGCGAAAAACCATTAATTAATTCCGCAAGACTTATATTTAATGGGGCAGATTGAATTTTTTGTTTTTTTTCAAATAACTGATTGTAAGTATTTTCTGACGCTATTGATTTATTTTTTTTATGAAGCTCCGCAGTTAATTTTTTTATGGAAAAGGAAATAAATCCTGCTGTTTTGGCAAGTTTTTTATGATAATTTGTAGGGTGATCTAGTAAAACATGAGTTCCTGCAAAACGGGCTTCATAGGCTGTGATGCCGTAATGTGTAATTACAAGGTCGTATTCATGCAAACGGGACGCAAGGTCTTGAATGACATCAACAATATTTACATTATCTAATTTTAAATTTTCATTTTTTTCTGACAACGCGCCTTTTATTAATGTTATATCAATATTAAGTTTTTTATTTTTCTTTAATTTTAAAAGTAATTTCGCCGTTTTTGTACCGAGTCCCGCTGAATCTTCATGCCCGAAAGCAATAAGAATTTTAAAGGAACCTGTTTTTATTTTTTTATTTTGAAAAGTTTCCAAATGATTTTCAGGATTCGCGCTGAATAAAAGTTCAGGGGATGTAATGTTGGCGAAAGGTTTTATAAAATTTTTTGGTATAAGGATATCAATCAGAAAATCAAATTTATCGCGGCAGGAGCCGCCTTCATCAATCCCGATTAACGGAGCTATATTTTTCCAGAATAAAATTTCATTTAACGGAGTTTGAAAGCGATCTAAAATTACAGCTTCAATTTGATCCGTAGAATTTTGATTAAAAAGCCAGTCTGAATTAAAATCCATTGTTTTTAAGAATTTTTTAATTTCATTTACATCAGCTTCAGGCGCAAGATAAAGAAGCGCTTCACGGTCTTTTATGCGTAAGTCTTTTACAAGTTTTATACAACGGCTTAAATGTCCGCCGCCTCTTCCTTTTTCTACAGCAGGAACAATTATTATCATACATTAACCTTTAAATATATTATAATAAATATTAATAATTGTTTCTCCGTTATGGCGGTCAGGCTCGTTTTTTAACGCTGAGTATAACGCTTTAGCTCGATCAAAATCTTCGGCGGTATCGACTGTCAGCCGGATACCTGGGTGATTCCATTTTAAAGGGGCGGCCGGCCTATGGATTTTAAACAATTCAGGATGATTATACAAATAAGGACAAACATGCTCGCGTTCTGAAGCAAGAGCCGCTTCCTGCTGTGCGCGTAACAGAGCATTTGCGTCAATTGATTCAACGCCTGCGCCGTATGGAAGTTCTTTGTAACCGCCGTAATCGGCGTTAATCGCAGACGCTTCACTGTTAATGGAAGATGCGGCATCGGTGAAAACAAAAGGATTGTCGCCTGTAGCCCTTATTACGCGTTTGATTGAATATTTGCGTATAACCTGGCAATAACGTTCAAGCACATCTTCTTTTGGACCTGCGTGAATCATAAAACCCGCGTCTTCCGCTAAAGGCTTGAATAATGAATATGAATCATCTGTGCAGGCAAGAATTCTAAGATCGGAGTCAACATGATTCAAAGCTTCCATTACGCGAAACACAAGCGGCTTTCCGTCAAGCAATAAAAGCGCCTTTCCCGGCAGTCTTGATGAATCAATTCTTGACTGTAATATTACCGCTGTCAAATTACGCCTTCTTTTTCATGAAGTCCGCTGTCATCAAAATCAATATTAATTCCGGGACAGGATGTATCCCATTGTTTTGCGACATGGCGGGCGTCGCATTTCCATCTGTATTTATTTTTTGTCACCCATTTTCTTGATTCGCTGAATTCTTCCCACGCTGATCCAATGTCAATTCCGCATCTTGATTTAAAACCGGGGAATCGGTACAGCGGAAGATGCGCGTAATCATTTTTAAAAACAGGCGCGAGATTTTTAAGGTAAAACCATCTGTAACATTCTTCTATGGTAAAATTTTCCTGTGGAAGTTCGCCGTCATATGATAGTTTAAGATGAAGGTTAAGCGCGATTTCTTCTCCCCAAAGATACGCGCGAAAACCGAAGTCCATAAGCTGCCAATGGGTGTTTTTCAATGCTGAGTCGAATCCGCCAAGACTGATAAAACGCTGCCTGTCATAAATGCCGATTCCGTCAAACGGATAAAGGCTGATGTCTCCTTCATTGTGCGGTTCAAGGTATACTGTCCTCATTTTTTTGCGCTGCGTCATCGGAGCTACAAGAGAAGGAAGTATCGCGTAATTTGAATTCATGATTACAGGGACAGTGCAAAGCCTTTTAAATCCCGTGTTGTTATCTGCATTAATTTTTTTCTCTTCGGCTTCTTCGCTTTTTACGCTCAGCCTTTCAGCCATTCTTCTTGCGGTACCGCCCGCGATAATTTTCATATCGCTTCTTAGAACATAAAAAAGCGGACTTTCAATTTCTGTTACGCCTAAATTTATCTGCTGCCCCAAATTTATTTCGTTTTCCGGAAGAATAAAACGCACAAAAGGAAAACGTGATGAAAGGTCTTCAATGTCATAATGCAGAGCGCTGGATTCAATGGAAATTACATTGTCAAATCCGGATTTTTCAAGTTCCTGAAAAAAATATCTTCGCGGTATGATGCTTCTGTTCAGTATTATAGCTGATATTCCCGATGTAGCAATGCGTTCCCTGCATCCTACAGCGGTGTACCGGGTAATATTTTCGTTAAAAGTTGTAGGTATAGTATTCATCGCAGTCCGCGCATATCCCCTGATACTTTTTACCGCAATGCTCAATATAGTATTTTTCGCTTTTTTGCCAAATGTTTTCAAGCGAATCATCAAAAACATTGCCTAAAATATTATTTTTATCACCTTTAAGCGCCTTTAAATCTTCCCTGCAAAGAGGAACAGAGCCGTCAAGCAATACGGGGAAATCTCTCATTATGTGCCAGCAGCTCTTGCGTATAACAGGAGAAATGTCTGAAGCCTGTTTTTTTTCAAGATAGCCGCAAAAATCATCGTACTTTTGAATAATAACATTTTTATCCCCCGCGGGCGACGCGTCCTTCCAGTATCTGTAAAATTTTTCCGTGTCGTCTTCCGAACCTTTTACGCGCACAGACTGCACATAAGTATCCTGCGGAAAAAGCGAAAAAAGTTTTTTAACGCAGCTTTCAGCTTCTGCAAAACCGCCGCTTCGAAGCTCATTGTAACGTTTCGGATCGCAGGCATCAAGGGATATTATCCATGAAAGCGGCGGCAGGGGATTTTCCCTTCCGCCAGAAGCCGCATTTGCAGCTAACGCCGCGCTTTTATCAAGGTCTTCCTGTTTCCAGCCAAGCCCCGATGTCTCAATTACAAGCGCAAGTTCTTTATGCGAAAGAACTGCCTCTATCAATTTTAATTTTTCAGGATGAAGGCTTAATTCGCCCCAAAGAGAAATATCGATTACAGCGCTTCCCGAAAATGAAACGATTTTTTCTAACAGCTGTTCAAATTTTTCGCACGGCATAAAATCCTTACAGACTGAAACATCAACCAATGAAGGATAAGGGCAGATAACGCATTTTTGCGGACAGCCGCCGTAGACCTGAACCGGATAAAAATTGGGAAGCGTTCTTAAAATTTCAGGTTTTTCTTCCGTGATTTTTTCGACTTCCCTGTAACCCGGAATTATACCGCCCGAAGCATTAATAAAATTTTTTAATAAAAGCAGGTTGTGTTTTGAATCCGCGCAAAAATCAAGCCTGTGGCAGCGAAGATCAATAGTTGAAATTTCAGCTTCGATATCGAAGGCGTTAATATCTTTTTGAATAACAGAAAAAAGTATATCCCGCGTAACTTTTTGATCTCCGCTGTCGCCTGCGATTTTCGCAAGTATAGCGGCTGTTCCCGGCGAAAGGATTTCAGGCGCAAGCCCGTAAGGCCAGCCGTCGGCGTAAGAATATTCTGATGCGTAACGGATATGTCTTTCCGCGATTAATCCAGCAAGAGACGGATCAAGGAAAGGGCAGTCCGCGAAGGCAAAATAGGCAAGATCATAGCCTGTTTGCAATTCGGCGATTTTTTCAAGCAGACTTTTTTTTGTCCATGAATCCCTTTTTTCAATCTCTATGCCTTCAAGACCGGAAAAATCCATGTTTGAACCGGCAAGAAGAACTTTTTTTCCTGCGCCGGGGAACCTTGAAGCTTGTTCAAGAGCCGTTTTAAAAGAGTTTTTACCGTCAATAAGACTCTCAAACGCATAACCGGACATGTTAGCGCCGAATAAAATCAAAATCGCATTCATACTTTAATAAAATATCGGCTTTTTATATGTCTATTGTGAATAAAAGCGCGGTTACTCCAAAAGGGTGATATCATCATATCTTCCAAGTATATTCCAGTAGGTATATCCGCCGATGCCGGCTTCGCGCATGCCTTCGATCTGGCGGCGGACATAATCCTTATTGTAGTATTGCCTGTCGTATGAAACATTGAGATAAAAAGCCTGCGCCCAGGGACGGATTATTGTCTGACCTCTTGCAATGCGATCATTGCGTAAAGTGCCGGTATAGTAAATCCGCCAAGGACGAAGTTCCGCCGGGGCCTGGGCAAAAAACCACTGTTCCCAATGGCTAGGGTAATACATCGGGCAGATTACATCAACCCAGGGAGCAAGAAGCTCTACATCCTGTCCTGTACGCGCGCTTGTACGGTAAAATCCGTTTGAACCGTATATATCAATTGAAATCGGCGCTTTTACCCGCGGGCGGATATGGCGTAAAAATGAAAGGATTGCGCTTTCCATGTCCATACCGGTATCCTGCCAGCGGTAACGTGCATCGCTCAAGTTCGTGCCGTCTGTGGGGAAGCGTATATAATCAAATTGAATTTCGTCAAAACCCCTGCGGCAAAGCTCTTCCGATATCATCGCGATATATTCCCAAACTTCTTCCGAATACGGATCAACCCAGCGTTCGTTGTTAGACGCAACCCACGGGATATTGTTTCTGTCCCACACCGAATACCTGCCGCTTCCGTTTGCCGCAAGCACGCTGTCTTTAAACGCTACAATTCGGGCGACAGTGTAAATGCCCTTCTGTTTCATTTCCGCAAGAAAAGGATCGATATCAACAGGGCGGAAAACCCTGCCTTTGGAAACTACATCGCTATTCTGCGGCGTAAAACGCAGCCTTCCGTCTTCATCCTTCATGTCGATGGTAATCATGTTAAGGCCCGCTTTTTTCATCAGATCGATATAACTGTCAAGCCTGTTTCTGTCCAGCGCGATTTCAACAGGCAGATAAATCCCTTCCCTGTTAGCTGCAATTTCAGCGGAAATGTCCCTTGGTTCCTTTAAAAGCCACAATTCGCTTAATAATATTTTTTGCGAAGCGGACGGAGCGTCATCTATTATTATGCAATTTGGTTTTAATCCCGAAGGAAGCGAATTTATAATCGATGTGATTTCAGGCTGTTCTTTCATGTGTCCGTTAAAATCAAGGTATGCTGTGTGTCCTTCATATAAAAAATAAAGGCCGTCATTATCAGGATAAAGCGAATCAACCGTGCCGAATCTGCTTTGATCGGACCAGAGAAGATTGAACGCTTTCGCGTTCCAGTCAAGTTTGTAAATTCGTCTTTTAAATGTCTGCGAAACATATATTTCATGGGACGATGACAATTCATTTTGCATAACAACAATATCCGAAACTTCATCAGAAGAACTGGTAGTTTCTAGAAGCTCAAGCCCCTGTTGAAGGCGCGTCCATCTTGCTCCTGCGGTATCTGGCTGAATGTAATGAACGCCGTTTGTGCTGTGCGACATAAATATCGTCAGCTCGGGAAGAAAGGCCGAAGCTACAGCTTTTATTCCGTGCGCGGTGTAAGGATGCGCGGCAAGAGCTGTCCATGACTGTCCCTGATTGCGTGTCAGATAAATGCGCTCGCTTGTCGTGCACACCATTATGTCGGGATTTGACGGATTTACTTCTAAATCCTTCAAATCCTGCATTATATTTACAAATGACTTTTGCCCGTTTTCATAAATCTTGATTGTTTTAACAGGAAGGCCCTGATTGCGTTTCTCCCAGTTTATTAAATCATGCGAAACCAGAATGCCTTCCCCCGATAGCATCGCCCACGATTCTTTTTCGCCGGGTATTGATATAATTTTTTTAACAGAACCGCCTGTCCATAAAGCCTTAGTATTTCCAAAGGAGCTTACGGCGAAAAGACCTTCGTTTGTTCCTGCGTATATCAGCCATTCTTCTATCAATGGTACCCCGGATTTTTCTTCCATGACAAAATCAGCGTTATTTGCCGCGCCGCCTGAAACATTAAAAACATCGTTTTTAACTTCCGCTATTTTACAAGCGCTTAACATAAAAACTATTAATAAATAAAAAGCCAAATTTTTTAATTTTTTGCACATAATATTTACAAACTCCTTCCAAGCAGTTTAATTCGCGCGAAAACATAATCGAGGCTGCTCTCATTAAGAATAGCGCGGCAATAAGGTTTATTAATTATATTTTCGATCTTATAACCGCCTCTTGTTACGAATTTTTTATTTTTTCCTTCTTCAAACCAGTAGATTAACGCGATTTTTTCGTTTGTTATTTCGATTGCGTCAAGTCCTTTTTTGTTTAAGGTGCAGCCGGAATTAAAAAGACAAGGAACTAAAAGCTCGTCTCCGTAGAGGCTTTGGCGCAGTACGTCGCGCCGTTCACTGCGTTTCAGTTTTCCAAGTTCTCCGCGCAGAGCATTCACTTCGTTTTCGATACGGACGCGGTCGCCGCCTGAGGAAGCGGGGTAGTCCTGGCACAATCTTTCAATTTCAAACTTGATATAATCGAACCTGCCAAGCGATTCAAATAACGCTCTGTGGGTATGTCCTATAATCGAAAGGCAGTTGTTTTTTATGGAAAAAGCATACGCTTCTTTTTCTATGTGAAAACGTTTGTGCGGGCTACGCGCGTCAGAGATATTTTTTATGCCGAACGGCTTTAAAAAAATTTTTGTAAGCAGTCCGAAAAACCTGTTAAACTTCATGTAAATCGCGGACAATTGATGCCCGTGAAAAACATACGCAGGAACAACGCCTGTATTGATTTTTACAACTGTATGAATTTTATACGGATAGGACGCGTGCGATTTTGAAAGGAGTTCATCGTCATGATTTCCCGCGATTTTGTAAAGGCGGTTTGAACCGGCGAACAGGCTGAATACCCTGAAAAGGTTCGGCCATTTTTCACGGATGTAATCAAGCTGATAACGCTGCAGCTCTTCGATATCGCCGTTTAGTATCAGAAACCAGCCATTTTTGTAATAATATTCTTCCAGTATGCATGTAAGCATTTCGCCGTTGTAGGAAAGATCGTCGCGCTTGCCTGTTCCCATGTGGAGATCGCTGATTATAAGGACTTTTCCGCCGCCTGAGATATCAAGTATCGAATCTTCCGGAAACTCGCCTTTTGATATGCTGTCGATGAAATATCTTGAATTCACTGGGTCTTCGAGGACTTGCCTTTCATGTCTCGACCTCCTGTCTCGATATTACAGGCCGGGCCGCTCGCTGGCGGCGTACATCCTGTACGCCTTACGCTGCGCGCGCTCGCGCCCTTCAAGTCCTCAATTGATTTTAAATGAGAAACTTCATCCGCATGACATTTAATTAATGGGCCTTCGAGGACTTGAACCTCGGACCTACAGATTATGAGTCTGCAGCTCTAACCGACTGAGCTAAAGGCCCCCTTTCCTTTACTTTTTACTTAATTTGATTAAATTTGTCAAGACGGTGTATAATTAGGTTATGTTTAATCTCATGCAGCCTTTCAAAAATATAATGTATAATCTGGGATTTTTCGCAAGAACGGTTTTCGGCGTAGGCAATTTTATACGGAATTCGCAGGCGTCGTTCAAAATATTGATTATGCAGATTCTTTTTACATTTGTTCATGCTCTTGGAATTACAACTCTTCTGGCGCTTGCATTGGGAGCGGCTGTCAATCTGATAGGCGTTTCATTTTTAACGATGTTAAATCAGCAGCAGCTGATGTACGTGCTTTTAATCATGATGATAACAAGGGAGTTAGGTCCGCTCCTTACGGCTTTTATTGTAATTGCGCGTTCAGCTACAGCAATAGCGACGGAAATCGCCGGTATGGTAATTTCGCATGAAGTTGAAGCGTATATTTCTGTCGGCGTAGATCCGATAGAACATCTGGCAGTTCCGCGTTTTCTGGGAGTGACAATATCGCTGGTTCTTTTAAATATTTATTTTTCCGTGTTCGGCCTTGCAGGATCATACATAATTGTGCAGATGTTCAATTCAACGCCGATGTCGTTTTACTTTACAAACCTGCTTCAGCATTTACAGGTAAGCGATATTCTTATTTCAATCACAAAAAGCGTCGCAAACGGCGCGATAATCTCCATTGTCGCCGTGGTTCAGGGGTTTTCCGTTGAAAGAGCCAGCACCGAAGTTCCCGTGGCAGGTCTCAGGGCAGTGAGCAGCGCTTTCATTCTTTGCATAGTAGTAAATGTCCTGTTATCAGTGTTATACTATATTCTGTTGGCATAATGGCAGCTATAATCGAGTTAAAAAACGTCAGTTTCTCGGCTCAGGATGAACGTAAAATTGTTCAGGATGTTTCGGTCGATTTTACAGCCGGAAAAATTACGGGAATTGTAGGGCCTTCAGGCGGCGGTAAAAGCACTATCTTAAAAATATCGGCAGGGCTTTTGGTTCCTGATATCGGAGAAGTGTACTTTAACGGGAAAAACATTTTGCAAATGAACCGGAGCGAAAACCTTGATTTCCGCCGCCAAAGCGCGTTTGTGTTTCAGGATTCCGCGCTCTGGGCGAATCAGGATTTATTCCAGATACTTGAACTTCCGCTGCGTATTCACTATCCGAAGATGGATAAAAAAGAGCGGGTAAAACGCATAAAAGAAGTGGCGGAACTTGCCGGTTACAAGAAGGATTTATATATCCGTCCTTCGCGCCTTTCCATGGGCGAACAGAAATTGATAGGATTTGCCAGGGCGATGCTTTGCAGTCCCACTCTATTGTTTCTTGACGAATGGGTAGAATCACTTGACGAAACTTCAGCGGAAACGCTTATCAATATCGTAAGGCGAAGGCAAAGGGAAGGAGCGTCGGTAATTTTTGTGTGCCATGACATGCGCATTATTATTGATTTAGCCGATTATATAATAGTGGTTACAGACGGACAGGTGACAGCGAATGCGCCAAAAGAAATGCTAATCGGCGATTTATTGATGAATGATTTTTTAAAAGTGGGGATTGCGTCATGATTTCCTGTTTTAAAGCGCGCCTTTTTTGCCGCGAAGCTGCGTGGTTATCATGAAATTTTCAATTCGTCATGCCGATAAAATCGTCGGCTTTTTTATAATACTTGCCCTTGCAATACTGATTCTGGTTTTCTTTTTAATAGGTTCAAACCAGCGATGGTTTGCGCGTGACGTGCAGTATAGAACATATTTTTCATCTGCATCGGGTATAAGCGCGAATATGGCTATACTTTATAAAGGTTTTACTATCGGTCATGTAAAAAAAGTCAATCTTGTAAAAAATTACGAATATAATGATGAAACTATATATGGCGACTTTGTAGAAATTACATTTACAATTTTTGAAGAATATGTGGAAAGAGTTAAAGAAGGTTCTCTTGTAGAATTGCAAAGCAGTCCAATCCCCGGGCTTGGCGGCGGTTTCATTTTCCATCCCGGCAATGGTCCTGGAGATATAAATCCAAATGAAATTATTCCGGAAATAAATTCTCAGGAAGGAAAACAGATCAAACAGGATGGTACAGCGAATGTTTCAGCGTCAAGCGACAGCATCAACAATATAATAAATCAGGCCAACACGCTGCTCGATACCTTAAATGTTTCGCTTTCAGGCGCCAGGGGATCAGAGCATCTCCTGCTTGGGCAGATACTGATCAATATTGAGCAGGTAACAAAGAGCTTAACAGCTCTTTCGGATACAATAACGGGGCATATCGATCCGATACTGGCGCAGGTTAATCCTGTATTGGAACAGTTAAATCAACTGGCTCCGATTATTGACAACATTGAAACAATTACAAACGACATAGGCTTAGTTACAAGCGCACTGGCGGATCCATCGGGAACTGTTATGTCAATTATTAATATTGACAGCAGTTTATACTCAAGCCTTAAGGAAACAATGGATTCTCTTGCAGGTACGGTAAATAATCTTGAAAAAACAACGGATTTCTTACCGTCGCAGCTTCCGGTTTTAGTAAGCCAGATAAACACGGTGTTAAGGTCTGCGCAGGATGTAATAGTGGCTCTTATGAACAATCCGCTTTTAAAAGGCGGAATACCTGCGCGCACAGAAGCAGGTCCAGGCGGAGCCAGTCCATGGAATCTCGATTTTTAACGGGAGCGAGGCAAATTATGAAAAATAAATTATTATGCTTTTTAGTTTTAATTTTTTTTACGGCGGTTTTTTTATTAACCTGCTCCTCTGCGCCGAAAAACCCGGGCGAAATTTTTCTTTTGCGGGATCAGGCAGAGGCCGGTCTTGTTGCAGCTAACCATGAAGCAAGCCGCGGAAATTTTGAAGTTTCACGCACAATGCTTGCAGAATATAAACGCCTCGCCGTTCTTGCAGATGATCAATCGCTTATTATCCGCGTCTGCCTTTCTTACGGCAATGTTCTTTATTCGCTTGGACGCGCGGACGAAGCTTTCGCAGAATGGGACAGAGCGTTATATGAAGCCGGAAAACTGGGCAGCGCCGAAATTCTGTCGCTTGTAAAAATTTTTTACGCAAGGGGAAATCTTCTTTCGGGAAAAGTCACGCCTGACGCCGCTCTTATAGAAGTGACAAGAGAGAGCGCGAATATAAAAAGCAGCAGGACTTACATCGCTTTTTCGTGGCAGGTAAGGGGGCTTGCGCTCAGGCTTCTTGAAAGGTGGAGCGAAGCCGAGAATGCGGTAAGACAAAGCCTTGCGATTCATGAAAAAGACAAGTATCTTGAAAATGCTTCCTATGACTGGTACACTATTGCATCAATACGATCCCTTTCAGGGAATTTACAGGGAGCCTTGCAGGCTCTTGAAACATCGATCGCCTTTGACCGCCGCGTAGAGAATTCCTGGGGGCTTGCAGCAAGCTGGCGCGCTATGGGCGATGTGCTGCGTAAAGCCGGAAGGGAAAGCGACGCCGTTTTGGCGTATCAGCGTTCGAGGGATATTTTTACTGCAATGGGCAAAGAAGACGAAGCAAGGGAAATTGATAAAAGACTGGAGATACAATGAGCGTTTTTTTAAATACATATAACAGGCTGCCTGTAACTTTTGCAAGCGGCGAAGGTTCGTGGTTATTCGACATAAACGGAAAGAAATATCTTGATTTTGGATCAGGGATTTCTGTCAATCTTTTGGGACATAACTATCCGCCGCTTGTGCGCTCTGTTTCGGAGCAAGCGGCTAAATTTTTTCATGTGTGCAATTATTACCAAAGCGATGTCGCCGCCGGTTTTGCGGAAAAACTTGTGCAGACATGCTCTCCCGCCGGAATGAAAAAAGTGTTTCTCGCAAACTCAGGAGCTGAAGCGAACGAAGGCGCGTGCAAGCTTGCAAGAAAATATTCGCTTTTAAAATACGGACCAGGACGGCATACGATTGTAACATTAAAGGGAAGCTTCCACGGCAGAACAATTACAACGCTTGCCGCGACAGGACAGGATAAATTTCATAAAGACTTCGGTCCATTTACTGAAGGATTTGTACACATTCCGCCCGGGGATATCGGCGCTCTTGAAAAAGCGCTGGACAAAAACACGGTAGCGGGTCTTTTGATTGAAGCCGTGCAAGGCGAAAGCGGAATTGTCCCGCAGACAAATGAATTTATAGAGACTGCCGCCAAAATATGCGCGCAAAAAGACATTCTTTTAATGTTTGATGAAATTCAATGCGGTATCGGAAGAACTGGAAAATTCCTTGCCCTTGAACATTATAATGTAAAAGCGGACATCGTAACGCTTGCCAAAGGCATCGCAGGCGGAATCCCGGCGGGTGCGGTGCTGGCAGGCGCAAAAACATGCGAAGTTTTTTCAACAGGCGATCACGGAAGCACCTTCGGCGGAAATCCTGTCGCAGCAGCCGCAGGTCTTGTTATTTTAAAAACGGTGAATAACCCTGAGTTCCTTTCAGAAATTACGCACAAAGGCGAAATTATTATGACAGCGTTAAAAAATACGCAGGGCGTAAAGGAAGTAAGGGGCAGGGGAATGATGATTGGCCTTGATATAGAAAAGGCCGCGTGGCCCGTGCTTGAAGCAGGAATTGCAAGAGCTAATATTGAAAAAAATAAAAACGGACTTTTAATGCTGGCTTCGGGATCAAATACATTAAGGCTGCTTCCACCTTATACAATATTAGACAGCGAAATTGATCAGGGGCTGGAAATTATTTCCGAGCTATTGAATTAGCGCGGAAATTAAAGCTAATGCGCGCTAAGTGAAAATTATTCTTCGCTCAGATAATCAATTTTTCCTTCAGCTAACGCTTTTAATATCCTTCGCTTGATATCGCCGTTATCTCCTGTAAATTCTTTAATGTTTTTTCTCATATCCTTCCTTACGGAATTCTGTCCGAACGGGCATGTGCACGCGTTCTTTAAAATATTCTGCTGCGCGGCGCAGGAAATGATTTGTTTTTCTTCAAGAAGCGCAAGCGGGCGGATAAGACTTACAGGGTATTTACGGTATCTAAGAATGATTGGCATCGCAAGCAATGTTCCTTTAGAGCAGATATTCATAAAAAACGTTTCGATTATGTCGTCTAGATGATGCCCAAGAGCGATTTTATTATAGCCATTTTCAACTGCGTACTTTAAAAGCTCTGTCCGCCTCTGCGTTGAACACCAGTAACAGTTCATTTTTTTATTTTCTTTTAATCTGCCAATCACCGGAACAAACAAGTCAGTAAATGGAATTCCCCATTCTTCAAGTCTTTCGCATAACACGGATTTTTTACAGCAGGCGCAGAAATCCGTGCTTATATGCAATCCTGAAAGTTCATAATTAATTTTTAGCGCGGGTCTTACCGCGGAAAGCGCCCACGCCAGAACGCTTGAATCCTTGCCACTGGAAACAGCGACAAGCACGCGATCTCCTTCCTGTATAAGGGAGCGTTCCATTATTATTTTAGTAACAAGTTTTTTTACAATCTCGCCTGCTTTTGTTTTCCTAAAAAATCTTTTCATAATTATACCGGAATTTAATTTTAATCGTATTCACAATTTAATATATTATTTATAACAAGACTTGCAAGCTGTAAGCCGGCAGTTCCCGTAACAGTGACTATGCTGCCGTTCACCGAATGTCCTGAAACAGAATCTGAATCAGAAAACTGCTTTTTTGCGGCTTCTGCACTGAAAACGGCGGTAAAATCACCTTCAAACTTTCGTTTTCTTAGTCCGCTTCTTACAAGTCTCGCAAGAGGACAGACATCGGTCTTCCAGATTGACGCGGCTTTAATTTTTGACGGATCTGTTTTTAACGCCATTCCCATCGATGAAAAAAGTGTTACGCCCGCGTTTATGGTAATTTCAATTAAATCAAGCTTGTGATTAACAGAATCAATCGCGTCTATCACATAACAGGCGTTTTCAATTCCGAAGCGGTTTGAGTTTTCACGGCAGAAAAGTTCGTCATAGGCTGTAATTTCGCATTGCGGATTTATTTCCAAAAGCCTTTTTTTTAATGCCAGGGCTTTCGGCATTCCGATCGTTTGCATGGTAGCTTCAAGCTGTCTGTTAACATTTGACGCGCAGACTTTGTCATTATCAATGATGCCCAGTTTCCCAATGCCGCTTCGCACAAGCGCTTCAGCCGCCCAGCTTCCAACGCCGCCTGCGCCGAACACAAGCACGCCTGCTTTGGAAAGTTTTATTAATCCCTGTTCGCCTGTAAGCAGTTTAAGACGTTCAAAAACAGAATGTGAAACGTCGGGTGTAAATTCCTTTTTATTCCTGCTTTTTAAATATCTTTCTTCTTCGGAAAAAATGCAGCCGCAATATTTTTGCATATAAAACCCATTTGCGCGGGATAAAATTTGTCCTTCACGAAAGATCGGACGAAAATCCCTGTATAAAAATTCAATTGAATATTTTTTTGCAAGAGCTTCTCCGATTTGTTTAATTGCGCCGTGATCCTGATACGGGCTTATAAGCAGCGTGGTTGTAAATGAACTGAAGCCTTCCTGCGCCGCAAAGGATGCGGTTTTTTCAAGACGAATAGAATAACAGGTCTTGCATCTTTTCTCTGTTACAGGGAAAGTTTTTTCCAGAAATGAACAAAGATCGTATTCTTTATTAAAAACTGTCAAAGCAAGTTTTTCGCTGCCTGCGAATTCTTTAAGGCAATCGCGGCGCGCTTTATATTCAAGGTACGGGTGTATATTCGGATTATACCAGAAAAGATGCGGTTCAATATTTTCTTCGCGAAGGCTCTTGATGCACGCAATGCCGCAGGGCGCGCAGCATGTATGAAGCAGTAATTTCTTCATTGACGCAATCCTTTTTTATTCCAATGATAATAAAAATAATAAAAACCGTATTAAACCGATTCTTGTGTTGCTGTTGGTAATATGTCTGTCGCTTTTCGGTATTTCAAATTCAATTATATCGATCGACGCGTTTAATTTTTTATTTAATCTTGAAATAAAATAAATAAATTCTCCGGGGTACATTTCAGCCTGATTAGTACTATGGTTATAAAACCACATGGGCTCATACTGGAAATTTACAAGCTGTGAAAACATTCTTGCAAGATTGTCTGAAGCTGGAGGATTTGTATAATGATTATCAATTCCTTTTCTCATAATTACAGGCGTGCTGCCTGATTTTCCTTCTATCGCTTCAAGCCCTTTCTGCGTAAGTTCATATAAAGGGAAAACCCATCCTGTCCCGTTTGTTCTGCGCGACCCTGCCAAATTATCATATTGATGCGCAGAAATGACAGTGACATTTTTCCAATGCGCGGCGATATTTTCTATAAACAAGGCGATAGCCGCCGTTTCATTCAAGGTAAGATCAGTATCCAGAAAATTCCTATTCGGATCCGCGCCTGCAGGATGTCTGCTGCTGTATATAAGCCTGCTTCTTACAGCGCTTGCAGGGTTAATAAAAAATACGGACATATTTTTTGGAATAATTTGAGGATTTCTTGTTAAATAATTTTCCATTATTCTTACGCTGTTTTCAGCTCCGTCTTCACCTCCGTGAATTCTTGCGATAAATATAACCGCTTTAAAACTGCCCGCGCCGTATCCGTACTTTCGCGCGTACATTTGCGATCCGTTTGTGAAATAACCGATTTTTATATTTTCAAAAAAATTTCCAGCGGACGGCAAAAACGCATTTTCAGGTTCTAAAACTGCTGTCTCTTTATTAATTATTTCATTATCTGCAATTTCATTTAAAAAATCATCATATATCACTTTAGAAACATTATTAACTGCTGCGCATGAAATAAAAATTAAAAAAATAATAGATAACAAAAAAAAGAATTTTATTTTCATTGAATCAAAACCTGATTTATCATAACATACTCACAGGATCAACATCAACTTCCAGATACACTCTTGAATCTTTTCCCTTTTCATAAACCGGCAGTGCGCTGCGCGCAAGAGAATGAATGACATTCATTGAAGGACTTCTTAAAATAAGCTGCTTTCTATGATTATCGTTTATCATGCCGATGGGACATTCGGCAGGACCAAGCATATCCGCTTCGCCCTTTGGAATTAAAGGCAGAATAATTGACGCAAGACGCTTTATCGCAGCGTCGGCTTTTTTTTCGTCTTTCGCCCTGACAGTAAAACGTATAAGTCTTGAGTACGGCGGAAAACCCAGAGCTTTGCGCTGTTTTAATTCAGCGTCAAAAAAACCTGTAACATCAAGAGCGCATGATCTTGCGATTACAGGATCGGACGGGCGGAGCGTCTGGACAATAACCTTGCTGTCGGGAAAATACCTGCCGGCTCTGCCTGCAACCTGTACAATCAGGGAAAATGTTCTTTCAGCCGCGCGAAAGTCAGGCAGGTGAAGGCCGGTATCGGCATAAACCACGCCGACTAAACGAACGCCGGGAAAGTTAAGACCTTTCGCTACCATCTGCGTGCCTAAAAGAATATCGATTAAACCTGTTTTAAACATTGTAAGCGTATCTTCAAGGCTCGCGCCGTTTGCGCCTGTTTTCTTGAGCGCGGTATCTGTATCAACGCGGCGTATCCGCAAATCAGGAAATGTGCGCTTAACTTCTTCTTCGATCATTTCTGTTCCAAAACCGCGATAGCCGGCTTCGACGCTGCCGCACTGCGGACACACAGAAGGAGGAAGAGCGCTGTACCCGCAGTAATGACAGATGCATTTATTTTTGCTTTTATGCCACGTTAATGATACCGAACATCTTTTACAGACAAGCTCCCATCCGCAGTCAGGACACTGGAAAAAATGAGCGAAGCCCCTGCGGTTTAAAAAAAGAATTGTCTGCTTTCCCATTTGCGATGTAATTCTTATTTCTTCTTTTAATTCTTTTGTTAAACATCCTTCCGTTTTTGCAAGGCTGACAGCTTTTATCTCAGGCATTGTGCCGCCGCAAAGGCGCTTTGATAAATTTAGCCTTTTAATCGCTCCCTGTGACATAAGTTTCCATGCTTCAGCGGAAGGGGTAGCAGAACCCATTACAAGGCGGGAGCCTTCCATTGAGCATCTGTGAAGCGCTATCTGGCGCGCGTGGTAGCGCGGAGTATTGCCCGATTTATATGAGCTGTCATGCTCTTCATCAATTATTATAAGGCCAAGATTCGGCACAGGAGCGAACACAGCGCTTCGCGGACCTACTACAATCGGCGCTTTTCCGCTTCTAATCCTGCTCCATTGCGCAAGACGCTCAGAAGGACTCATCCCCGAATGAAGAGCGCAGGCAAGAGAGCCGAAACGGCTTCCAATCATTTTCGCTGTCTGATGCGTTAATGAAATTTCCGGCACAAGGTAGATAACGGATTTACCTTCATTGAGCATATGCTGAGCGGCGCGCAGAAAGACTTCCGTTTTTCCGGAGCCCGTAATTCCATACAAATAAAACATGGCGGGTAACGGCGAGCCTTCGGTTTGCGAATTTGTCAGCAAAGGAGACGTAATTGCGCCAAGAGCGGCAGCCTGTTCATCAGATATAGAAAGAGAACCCTGCGTTTCATCTTCATTAAAATTACCGGAAAGTGTTTTTATAATCATTTTTCTTCCCGAAGGTATCATCGCGGCAAGAGCTTGGCCTGTGCTGCAAAAATAATAGCCTGCCATCCATCGCGCGGTTTCTATGTCTTTGCCTCCGAATAATTCTTCGCTGTCAACTACGCGTCTTATTTTTTTTACAGATTCTTTAGTTACCCCCGGAGGCGGATCGTTTCTCTGCCCGATGATATAGCCAAGACAGTCGCGCCTGCCGAACGGAACCATTGCGCGCTTGCCGACAGCCGCCTCGTTTTTATCATCAATACTGTAGGTGAAACTCTGATCCGAAGGTATGTCAAAAACAAGATCAAAAAAGGAAGCCAATCAAACACCCTCAATTTTTAATTCGCCGCCGTATTGCTCTTCCATTCTTGAACGTAAAATTTTTAAATCTTCCCAGACAGGCCGTCTTAAACTGTCGTTACGCAAAACTGCGGCAGGATGATATATAACAAAAAGCGGAAATGTAAGTCCGCCGGCTTTAAAATCCGTGAAGCTTCCGCGCAGTTTTCCGATTGGCTCTGCGGTTTTTAAAAGAGTCTGCGCGCTGATCCTTCCTGCGGCAAGTATAAATTTTGGTTTTAATAAAAGTATCTGCCGCTCCAGAAAACCGGAACATGCCGACGCTTCTTCAGGATACGGGTCGCGGTTACCGGGCGGCCTGCATTTTACGACATTGGCGATAAATGCGTTGCTGTTACGCGAAAGTCCGATAGAGGCGAGCATTTTATCAAGTAGATGTCCGGCTTTTCCTACAAACGGCCGTCCCTGATCGTCTTCATCCATTCCGGGACCTTCGCCGATTACCATTACAAGCGGGTTTAAAGAGCCTTCCCCGGGAACGGCATTTTTTCTCAAGTTTCCAAGCTGGCAGTTTTTACATATCCTGATTTCTTCCGATATTTTTTCGATGGTTTCGGGAGCGTCTTCTTTAAAATTTTCCGTATTGCGCCCGCTTTTGTATCCCGAACCAAGAAAGTCATCCGTAAGGTCTAGAAAATCCATTATTTTCTGCTTTTCGGCAGCCAGCATACCAGATAATAATATATTAAAAAGAGCTTGTCATCCATACAAAATATAGCGTAGCCTATTGACAAATACGCTATATATATGGCACTATATATAGATTAAAGGTACGCTATATATAGCGTACCTTGATAAAATATATTTAAAGGCAAGGCAAAGGTATGCGATGCCCTCACTGCGGGACAATAGAAGACAAGGTCGTTGAATCACGATCTCTTGCAAACGGAGACGCAGTGCGCCGCCGCAGAGAATGTATAAGCTGCGGCTACAGATTCACAAGTTACGAAAAAATTGATGAAAGGCAATTTATGGTGGTCAAAAAAGATTCAAGGCGCGAGCCTTTTGACCGCCAGAAACTGGAAAGAGGCGTTGTCCGCGCCCTTGAAAAAAGACCGTTTTCGCATATGCAGATTGAAAACCTTATAAACGAAATCGAAGATGAAACGGCGATTTTAAGCAAAGGCAGCAGGGAAATTTCCTGTTCCATAATAGGCGATCTTGTGCTTGAAAGGCTCGGGAAACTGGATAAGGTTGCGTACATCCGCTTTGCTTCCGTTTACAAGGATTTTAATAATCCTGAAGAGTTCATAGAAGAAATTAAAAAATTGGGAGCTGAATATAAATAAACTTGAGGTGTATGCCGGTTTAGAGGGGATTCCAGCCGCTTAAATGTGGCGCTCCGGGTTTTTACTGCTTAGAACACGGAGTTTTTAGGAAAAATCGGCGAATGTGTTCGGGGTAAAAATACAAATTTTTATCCCCTGGCCGTGATGGAAGGTGCTTCCACACGGTCTTTTTTTTTGATATAATCCGTTGTCAAGAGGATAGAATGAAAATAGGGCTGGATACTTTTGCCTGCGGCGGAGGCAAATCCGGAGTAGGAATGTATGTAACCCAATTTCTTAAATATACATCGCCTTCGCAAGAGGCTTTTTTTGAACTTTTCGGCTGGGAATATGACAGATACGCGTACAGTGAAGCCGCGCCGAATTTTGAGTTTATTCCGCAATGCTCCGTTCATGGAAAAACCGCCAACTCGTTTTGGCATATTTATAAATATCCCAAATTCGCTTCCCAAAGACAGTTTGATGTTTGCTTTTTTCCCGCCGCTCACAGATGCACGCCGAATAAGTCTCCGTGTCCGACAATCGGAGTGGTTCACGACATGGCGGCTTACCTTGATGACCGCAGAATCAGGGCGCATTTAGGCGCATTTCTTCGGATGCTGCAGCCTAATCTTTTACGCCGCATGGATGTGATAATCGCAGTAAGCAAATGGGTTAAACAGGAACTTGTAGAAAAAGCGCATATTAAAGAAAATAGAATTGTAGTAATACCGAACGGAATTGATCACAGCGCTTTTTATCCGCGGCAGCGAAACGAAGAAAGCGTTTTATTTATACAGCCTTTCAGCATAAAAAGGCCTTATGTGCTTTTTGTCTCGCGCATTGATCATCCGGTAAAAAACCAGATTAAACTGATAGAAGCGTATAACATTTTCAAGGAAAGGACAAAATTTCCGCACAGGCTGGTTCTTGCAGGCGGCGACAGCAATAACGCCTCCGTTGTAAAGGAAGCTGCGAATACTTCTCCTTGGCGCAACGATATTTTCTTTACAGGGCATTTCCCCGTAAAAAGTCTTCCCGAACTTTATGCCGGAGCCGATTTTGTGGTGATTCCGTCGATATATGAAGGTTTTGGAATGGGAGTGGTGGAAGCGATGGCATGCGGAGTTCCTGCTTTGTGCGCCCGCGCCGCTTCATTGCCCGAAACTGCAGAACACGCCGCGCTTTATTTTGATCCGCACAACGCTGAAGATATGGCGGACAGAATGGTCACGGTCAGCACAGACCGCGAAATTTACAACGAATGTCGGCGTCTTGGTCTTGAAAGGGTAAAAGCTTTTTCATGGGAACGCTGCGTGGAAAAAACTTTGCAGATTATTTACCAGACAGCGGGAAAGTAGCGGATAATTTAAACAAAGATATTCACGTTATATATTAGCCGCTTGCAATATACATTTTGTTATGCAGACTTCAACGCATTTTCCGCAGCCTGAGCATTTTGAATAATCAATTACGGCAAGATTATTTTCCATGGCGATTGCGTTCTGCGGACATTCCTTGACGCATTTTGTGCAGGCTATGCAGCCGGAGCTGCATTTCTTTCGCGTAACGGCGCCTTTTTCCGTGTTCTTGCAGGCTACAAATACCGGAAAATCCGCTTTTTTTACCGAGATGATTTTCCCGGGGCATGCTTTTACGCACAGCCCGCATCCTGTGCAAAGCTCTGGGATAACACGGGCAAGATTATCGTCCATGCAGATAGCGTCTGAAGGACATACTTTTTTACAATCACCGAACCCGAGACATCCGTATGTACACGCGTTTTGTCCGCCGTATAATTGTTTTGCAGCTTCGCATGTTAGTATGCCCCTGTATTCCATTTTAATCTGCCGCGTATTAAAATCGCCCCTGCAGGAAACAACCGCGGTTTTCTTTTCTATGCTTCCCGCGTCCACGCCCAGAATTTCGCTGATTTTTTCAAGCAGCGCGGCGCCGCCCGGCGTGCATAAATTCGCTTTTGCGTTTTCTTCAATTAAGGCGCTGGCGTATCCTGAACATCCAGGGTATCCGCACGCGCCGCAGTTGGCGCCCGGCATAATGCCAGCCAAAAGAATTATTCTATCGTCAATTTTTACATACATTAATTTTGATACAATGCTCAGAATGCATGAGCATATAACGCCGATAATCGTGACGGAAATTACGGCAAAAATAATTGAATTCATTTTAACTCCTGTCTACCGGAAAAGATTTTCCATTATGCCGTTAAAGCCGAAAAACGAGAACGACAATATTGCCGCCGATATTAATGTCAGCGGCAATCCTCTGAAAGACGCGGGCGGATCCGTGTTTTCAGTGTAGCTGCGGATACCGGAAAAAATTACCATGCCTAAAAAAAATCCAAGCCCTGAGCCGAACGCGTTAACAAGCGCTTCAATATATGAGTATTCATTTTTTATATTGACAATCGTTACGGCGAAGATCGCGCAGTTAGTTGTCATAAGCGGGAGATAAATTCCAAGAATTTTATAAAGCGACGGAATGAATTTTTTTAGCACTATTTCTACAATCTGCACAAGGGTAGCGATTATCAGAATAAAAACAATTGTCTGCAAATAACCTAGATTGTTCGCGTCAAGCAGATATTTTTGCACCGGCCAAGTCACGGCGGTAGCGAGAATCATGACGAAAATAATGGCGGCGCTCATGCCGATGGCGCCCTTTAAATCCTTGGAAACGCCGAGGAACGGGCATACGCCGAGGAACTGCCTTAATATATAGTTATTGACAAGCACCGCGCCGATAATTATGGTGACAAGAAGTTTATAATCCATTATTTAACTCCTTCTGCAATACGCGTTCCCGCCGCGGCTGATTTTGCACATAACGTCCTTGAAGGACACGCGCTGCAGCCGAAATCGTCCTTTTTTATCGCTTTTCCTTTTGAAAATTTGTTTATCATAGCGATTAAAAGGCCGAATGCGATAAAGCCGCCGGGCGCAAGGGTGAATGCCTCGATGCTGTTGTCCGCAAGCCAGGGAATCTCAAAACCTAACCATGTTCCCGAACCCAGTATCTCGCGTATTGTGGAAATTAAAAAAAGCGCAAGAGTAAAACCCGCGCCCATGCCGATCGCGTCTACTGCGGAATCCAGCACTTTATTTTTATTCGCAAACATTTCCGCGCGGGCGAAAACAATGCAGTTAACCGCGATTAACGGAAGGAAAATTCCAAGCGCCTGATACAGACTGTACGCGTACGCTTCAACCGCCATCTGGACAATGGTAGTAAAGCCCGCGATTAAAACAATGTAACAGGGTATACGCACCTTGTCTGGGATGCTCCTTCGTAAAAGCGATATCGCGATATTTGATCCTAAAAGAACAAATGTTGTCGCAAGCCCCATTCCTATAGCGTTTTCAACCTGCGTAGAAACCGCCAGGGCGGGACATATGCCAAGAATTAAAACCAATACAGGGTTTTCCTTAATTATTCCGTTTAACAGTATCGATATTTTTTTGCTCATTTAACATTATCCTCCTTACCGCTTTACAAGTTCAAAGGCGGCAAACGCGTCGCTTACTCCGTTTCTGTACGCGTTAGATGAAATCGTCGCTCCGGTAACAGCGGTAATTCCGCGTAAACTTTTATCCTTGCCCATATACTGGCTTTCATGCGGATCGGAAAAAACAGGATCGGTCATTCCTTTTGTTTCTGTATGCGACAAAACTGCGGTTTTTATTATTCTGCCGTCATTGTCAATTCCGCAAATCATGTTGATGTTTCCGCCGTAGCCGGGAACTGATATCATGAAAATGTACCCTGTGTTGTTGGTAGCCCTGTAAACTTCCGTGATAGTTCTTGGAAAACCGTCAGCATGAACCAATTCAAATCCGTCAGCCTGCGGGATTATTTCTTTTCTGGCGGCTGCCGCCCGCTGCGCCGCGGCGTTTTCAATTACAGGAAACGTAAAATTATTAACGACAGCTAACGCGCCTGACACAAAAAGACAAATAAGCGAAAGAACAAGTATGGGCATTATAAAATCTTTTTTCATTTGTAAATGCCTCCTAATGCCCTTTTATAAGAAATTTTATTTATGTACGGGACGAGCATGTTCATAAATAAAATCGCAAATGATACGCCTTCTGGATAACTTCCGAATAGACGTATAACAACTGTTACAATTCCGCAGCCCGCGCCGAATATCGCGCGGCCAAGTTCTGTCTGCGGGCTTGTGACATAATCTGTCGCGCAGAAAATCGCGCCGATAAAAAGACCGCCTGTCAATAAATGATAAACGCTGAACTCAAGCCCGCCCGCGGCAAGGGTTAAAAGAAAAACTGTTCCGATAAAAGTCAGCGGTATAACAGGCGTAATTACGCGGCGTATCAAAAGATAAATGAAACCTATTAATAAAGCAAGCTCGCTTGTTTCTCCTATGCAGCCGCCGTGTACGCCTAGAAAAAGATTCCAAGTTGAAGGCATTGCGTAAGTCTCGCCGCGGAACATGCTCAATAAATGAACAAGCGGAGTCGCGCCTGTTACGGTGTCAAACGGCAAAACCCATGTTGTCATCGTTACAGGAAACGCAAGGAACATGACAATGCGCGCTGTAACAGCCGGGTTTGCGAAATTTTTTCCGAGTCCGCCGAATATTTGCTTTACAAGAATCACGGCGATAAAACTTCCTGTTACAGCCTGCCAAACCGGAATTGTTACCGGTAAATTATATGCCAGAATAACGCCTGTTAAGGACGCCGAGAAATCGTTAATGGTGTTTTTTCTTTTTAGAATTTTTTCATAACCCCATTCAAAAAAGACGCAGGAAAAAACGCAGACGCCTGTTACAAGCGCGGCTTTCCAGCCGAAAACCCACACTGCGATTACAAAGGCCGGGAGAAGCGCAATAATCACATCGAGCATAATTCTATTGGTTTTTGAAGGTCCTGTAATGTGCGGCGCAGGAGATACAATTAAATCAGCGCTCATCATTTTGCCTCCTTTTGCTTCTCTTTCTGCGCCTGTTCGTATTCCCATAACATGGTATCCGCAAGTTTCATAACCTGAACAAGCGGACGCTTTGCAGGGCATATAAATGCGCAGCACGCGCACTGCGCGCACATATTCACCTTGAATTTTTTTAACAGTTCAGGTTTTTTAAGTTCGTACGCATTTTCAATATTTGGCGGCATTAAATTCATCGGGCAGTTAAAAAGGCACTTCCCGCATTTAATGCACGGTCCTGGTTCGGCAGGAGCTGCGTCCTTTTCCGTAAAAGCAAGAATGGCGTTTGTTATTTTTACAATCGGGACATCAATGTTTGGAATCGCGATTCCCATCATCGGGCCGCCAAGCGTGATTTTTTTTATATTGCCGTTCAGCTTTCCGTCAGATATAAGTCCGCCCATATATTCAAAAATGTCGCGGACAGGAGTGCCAATCGGCGCGATAATGTTCTTTGGATTTTTTACAGCAGGCCCGTCAACAGTTATACATTTTGAAACGAGCGGAATCCCCGTTTTTATATATTTCGCGAAGGTAGCGACAGTTGTGCAGTTTACTACAATACAGCCGACGTCGGGAAGCCGTCCGCCTTCGGGGACAACGCGTCCTGTTACATTATAAACAAGAACTTTGCGTTCGCCCTGCGGATAAAGGGACGGAAGTACGCGGACAGAAACGCCTTCCTTTCCTTCGCATAACAGCTTCAGTTTTTTGATCGGTTCCGGTTTATTATTTTCTATGCATATAACTATATTTTTAGGCTTTAAATACTCCTTCATCAAAAGGACGCCTTCCCAGACATAATCAGCCGCGTCTACCATTGTTCTTGTATCCGACGTGATATAAGGCTCGCATTCTGCGCCGTTTATCAATATGTAGTCAAGGTTTACTGTATCTTTTAACGTAAATTTCGGCGCAGTAGGGTAGCCCGCTCCCCCAAGTCCGACCACGCCCGAATTTCTGACAGCGTCAAGAAATTCCTGCAAATTTGTAACCTGCACAGGGGCGGTTCCTTCCCAGGGAATTTGATTTCCGTCCGTTGTAATTGTGACAGTTACGGCGTTTTCGCCGGTTAAACTGTCAATTGTTTCGATGCTTTTTACAGTGCCTGATACGCTTGCGTGAACCGGCGATGAAACAAAACCTGAAGCTTCGCCGATAATCTGCCCGACTTTTACATAATCGCCTGCGCTGACAACAGGATTCGCGGGTTTGCCTGAATGCATCGACATCGGAAGCTTAATCTCTTTAGGCACCGGTATCGCCTCGGGCGCAATTCCGGCTGTGTTTTTACGGTGCGGCGCTTTAACGCCGCCAAGCTTTTTCATGTATAAAGCTCTCCTTATGCAGTAATCATTATAATTGATATTCTTTGGATTTAAAAGCGGGTATTTTAAACCCTTGTTTTCTGAGTCCAAAAATTAACAACTTTATTGATAAAATGAATTTTTAAGGTTAAAATTTAATATAGAGATCAATATGACATTATAGTTGGGGACAATGAATTACCGAAGGATAACCTTTTTCTTCCTGTTTATATTGATATATTCTCATTCATTTGCCGTAAATGATTTTTTACCCGGTATGGCAAGGCTGGAAATCGGAAACTTTCTCATTTTTTCCGGCGCGAATTCCGACAGGCAGAGAATGATTGAGAGCAATTTTAACGTGCCGGGTTTTGCGCCATATAACGGGGAGAGACTTGTAAATTCTTCAGACGGCGATAACTATCATGTGTTTAAAACATCATTTACCATACCGGAAGATTTTGCGGACAAAAACCTTACACTCTATATTAACCGTTTGGACATGCCTGTAGTAATCCGTATAAATGGTATAGTAATTTATCATAAAGGGTTCAGGACGGAAGCCGACAACGCATATGCCACAGGCGAGCAGGCGGCAACGCACGTGCCGCTTGAGGTTCCTTTAATAAATTTTTATGCAGATAACAGTCTTGTTATAGAAGTTTTTCCCCAATATGAAACAAGCTCGCTGCCTGAAATATCAATCGCTGAATATAAAGATAATGTATATAAAGTGTTTGTAAAAAATTTTCTTATTGTATACCTTGTGCTTGCTTCCCAGTTCGTCGCTTTACTTGTCGCGATTTACCATTTTGGTTCATTTATCGCAAGAGGATGCAAAGATCCAAAGTATCTGTTCTTCTCGTTTTTATCATTCTTTTTTGTTCTAGCTTATGCCAATATCGGTTTTTCATTCGATTCAAAATATTATACCGAGCTTGTAAAAATAACAAGGTGCGGCCAGCTTCTTTCGGTCGGGTTTTATCTGCTTTTTATAATTGAATCTGTAAGGCTGTTCACAAAATTAAAAAAATATATTGTAACAGGAATTATTTTATACAGCATCGTGTGCGCGGCCTTTATTGCTTTTCAGAAGGACAAGTATACTGTAAGCGTCGCTTTCTCGCTTATGACAAATTTTTACTTAATACCTGCATTGCTGTCCTGTGTTGTTATTACGGTAGTTTCGATCATTAAAAAAAGAAATAACCTTGTAGTACTTTTATTGTTCACTACGCTGATAGTAGCCGGTTCCAGCCTGCGCGACATGATGTTATTATCCGCCGCCGCGCAGCCGCTTTTCTGGTACGCGCCGTATGCCTTCTTTATG
>Ga0209755_10000486_pt1 | contig 72653 bp, 55 predicted proteins | sample TergutCo191P1_FD_187301 | JGI IMG/M metagenome (GOLD analysis project Ga0209755, IMG submission 187301) | Cornitermes sp. P1 segment gut microbial communities from Petit-Saut dam, French Guiana - Co191P1 (SPAdes) (version 2) | ecosystem: Host-associated > Arthropoda: Insects > Digestive system...
CCATGTCATATTTGGTTGGTGTTAGTGGCGTAATATTTTTAATCAGCTTTTTTACATCTTCGGCGTTTGGTTTAATCGGTGGGTTTGGTGGGTTTGACTTTTGGATTTTTACGGCGGCGATGATGTCTGCCGTGGTAGGTTCAACTGTGTTGGGCGCAACTTTCGGTATCCTTATGGGGAATCAGCAAGCGGCTTCAGCGTTAATTTTTCCCGTCGCTATCATTTTGGGCTTTGGCCCGATGATGGCGCAATTTAACGAAAATATAGCACGGTTTCTGCACGTTGCATACACGCAACAACTCAATATTGTGGCAGAATACTTAACCTTTGGCGGCGCGGATACACCGTTATGGCATTCTTTTGGTATTATGTGGGCGAATGTTGTGGTACTGGGATTGTTGTTTGTGCTTGTGTTTAGGAAGAAGTGGTCGGTGTAGTCTGTCCCACACCATAAAAATGGTGATGAATAAAGACTACAGACTAAATCTATAAGTGCGGTGTTACGACTGCCGCTCAATGCCTAACGGTGCTTGCTCAAGCTCCTAATCAAGCTCATTGTACTGTATTTGACGAAACCACGCAACTGTTTTTCGCTGTGATGCTGGAAGCTGAAACACGTAGCGCAAAACCCATGCCACCACTTTAGCTAGATAACCCCAACCACGCCCAGCCTCTCCCCGGTACGCACCGCACAGCATCCTAAAGGCCGTAGGGTAGGCGCGCCGCCTGAGGGCTACTGACGCAGCAAATTAGCGCCTGTAGGCGAAATTTCAGGAAAAGGCGAGCGTGTTTGAGCGCCAGCGAGTTCGCGAGCCTCTGAAATAAGCCGTACAGGCGCTTATTTGCGTAGTGCGTAGCCAGCAGGCGGCGTGCCTGCCCTACGGCCTTTAGGATGCGTCAACGCCAATCAGCCTCCAAAACCTATGTTTTCTTGTGCTGTTTTTCATAATTTTCTTTATTCAAAAGCAGTTTGGTGGTATAATGATTGCCGCGCAGCAATATATTTTATTGTAACCAAACTTCATTAATTCAACATTCAAAACACCCTACAAACCCCAAGGAGGAACTATGGAATTTTCATTTGAAAGCAACAGGATATTTGCAACTGACGACAGCGGTAAGGTAATCGCAGAAATTACATTTCCGGAGACAGAAGAAGGGACAGTGGATATTAACCGTACATTCGTAGATCCATCCCTTCGCGGGCAAGGCATTGCAGGGCAACTCGTAAAAATGGCCTTTGAGCAGATTACATCTTCAAACAAAAAAGCCATTCTGAGCTGCCCTTACGCTGTAAAATGGGCGGCTGAGAACAGACCGCCTGAGTAATAAAATTATGAAATAAGAACGCAGAGCCGCGCTCCCTTTAGATAGGAAGTGCGGCTCTGCTCTTTAGTGATTAGTTAAGATATTGAGATACCATCATCTAATTGCTTTTTATCCCCCGCCAAAGACATGGATTAGCTCCACATTGTCTCCGGCGGATACTTTTGCATCCGGCCATAACTCATCCTCAATTACCTTGCCGTTGATTTTGGCTATAATATGGCTAAAACCGTATCTGTTCTCAGCCAGCAAAGATGTGATAGTCAAGCCTTCCGTGTAGGGATAGACCCGGTTATTGAGCATAATAGTCTGTCCTGTCATATCTGACTCCTCATGAAATAGGCTGCTATGCGTCGTACTTTGCATACTCCGAACCCGTGGGCCAGTAGCCTTCGGCTTTGAGGTGGGGGCGTATAACCTCCACGAGTTCAGGCAGCGCCATTTCGATTTCTATTAGTTTCTCCAGCTTAGGTATGCCGTTTGGAGTCCAGCCCCGGCGCTTGTAGACTGCATCCACTAGTTGCCTAAACTGATCCCAGCGGTAGTCCATTGTGATGCTTACTTTCTCTTCAACACTCTTTCCAGCAGGATCTATGCCGATTGTTTCCTTCATCTGCTTATCATAACGCTCGGCCCGCGACTCGTATTCACTTACGGTGATCGGCCCAAGTGAGCGTCTGGGCGGCTTATCATGTATGCGCTGCCCGCTGCCCATGCGCAAAATGAAAATGCGCTGGAACGTATAGACCCGCTCGCTTTGCACCACCATTGAAGCCTCGTTATGCTTAAAGCCAGTAACACCCTCATAGATGTCGAAGTAGTTTTGAACATGCTCGGGAATCTTGGCAGGCTCCTTTTCATACTTGTTGTTAACAGGCGTGACATCGTTCCAAGGCAGCTTGCACAGACCCAGTAAGCCAAACCAAGTCCGGAACATCGGGAAATAATGCAAAGCCTCAGCCTTGTCCTCAAATGTGGGAATCTGGTTATTTACCATGTCCATGAAAATAAGCCAAGCCTCGTCATGCTGGGGACCCTTGTTACAAAGGGCATAACCGCCCTGCTGGGCAAGGGATTCCTTCATAAGGTACTCAGAATACTCCAGGCCCTTATTCTCCATCCCGAAGTCCTCCATCTCAGCCACTTGCTCGGGAGTCATCTTAACCCAAGGCCGCCCATTTGTGTAGGCGCAGTCGGGGTCATCGCTGTAATAGGGCTTGCCAGAAGGCCAAGCGGCGATTTCCTCGCGGCTAATGGTGGGTATGCCCTCGATTTTTTCCCAGCGGGCGGGAGCCGCTATAAACGCACTGTCATTATTTGCTCCGCCATTTTCCAGCATGGTACCCTTAATCTCGCCTAAAATTTTCTCATCATCGTAACCCTCTGACTTTAGAAACTCGCAATCAGTCAGCTTCTTGTTAAAAAACGCAGTCGGTATGGGCTTATCAGTTACAGGCTCATCTACGCTCTGCCAGGCTCTGCCGCCTAGCACCGACTCAAATTCAGGCGAAGGCTTGCCAAAACGCTCGGCGAAAATGCGCTTTTGCTGGCGGACCCCCTTGCCCACTATGACACCAAAACCGTCGCCTGCAACCATCTGGTGCATCAGCTCGTTTAGGGTAAAACCATTGCCCCAGCGCATATCCAGCCCCTCGGTATCATCTAGGTTAAATAGCCCTCTCTGGTAGCACTCTTGGGCAAAAGCCGTCATTGTGCCATGGGAGATGGTGTCAACACCGTAAGTGTCGCAGTAGAAATTAGCCTCAAGAATCCAGTGAGGGTCAAAGCATCCCACATTTGAGCCTAGCCCGCCTGCATTTTCATACTCAGGCCCGTCAACGCAGACCTTGCTGCCCTTATACGCACCTGTGCGTAGCTCAAAATTGTCAGCGGCCTTTGCACAGCTCATTGAGCATCCAAACCAACAGCCATCGGGCACATTCTGAGTGACATATTTTTCAATAAATACCTTAGAGGCAATTTTGGGAGTTTCAGGGTGCGCACCATAACGGTAATTGTGGGTCGGCAGAAGGTCATAGGCATCCATGACCTCAATTATATTCGCCGTGCCGATTTTGCGCATGTTGTTTTGCTTAGTATCCAGCGTAGCCATCTCAGTGTGCAGGCGCACGCCTGCTGCATTTATAAGCCCCTTCTTTGAAGGGTTATTTAGGTCGCCGTGTACACCCTTGTAGCGCACAACAACAGCCTTAATATTTTTGTGGCGGAAAACCGTGCCTATGCCGCCGCGCCCCGCCTGCTTAATGCGGGCACAGTTTCTGCGCTTATCCCAAAAAGAGAAATTGAGGCAGCCCACATATGAATGCTCGGCCGCACGGCCTGTTGCAATTACCGAAATATTTTCCTTATCCGCATCATTTTCCGCATACATCTCATGGAGCTGCTCACAGAGAATATGGCTGTCCACAGCCTCGTCCGGAGCAGTTTCAACACTGACGGTATGGTTATTGCCGTCGATATAAATAACTATACCTTCCTCGGCGATGCCTTGCAGTTCCAGTGCATCAAAACCTGCAAACTTAAAAAACGGCCCAAAATAACCACCCACGTTGCTATCAAACGGCAGCCCCGTCACAGGAGAAATTGCCACAACTAGGGACTTTCCTGAACCTGGGTACTGGGTAATACCACATAGCGGCCCGGGGGAAATTACTATTTCATTTTCAGGAGCATTCCACTTAGTACTATCTCCGACAGCCCGCCAGAGGTGATATAGGTCAAAACCCTTCCCGCCGACGAATTTCTCCTTCATAAGCTCCGTAACAGCCTTCTCGCCAATTACAACCCCTGAGTCTCCGCGCACCTGCGAAGTCAGCGGGTCTTGACCTGAGGTATCGAAACTCCCGCCCACGCTTATATACAGGCTGCGGCTGTTGTAACCCTTATCTATTACAGTAGGCTCATAGCTATATGAAGCAAGCACCTTGTGCTTTGCCTTCATCGCCAAAATCTCATCCCGGCCCGCTATGTGATGCCTATAGTCGTTTTGAACCTTTTCCACAAATTCCATCTATCTACACCCCTTCCACTATTTCAAGAGCCCCTGTGGGGCACCTGCTGGCACATAAACCGCAAGCAATGCACTTAAAAGGAGTGGGCAGCCCGTCATTATAGAACATAAAACCTCTCAGACACTCCACAACACAAATAAGGCAGCCTACACAAGTCTTTTTGTCCAAACGCACCACACCTGACTTATCCGTCATCAGCGACATCATAGAGCACATAGCCCTACAATCTCCGCACTGATCACACACAGCAATATTATAACCGCCGTCTTTGGGGCTGATGCGTATACAACTCTTCTCCCTGTTCTCATCCTTATACCAAGTCTTTGAACAGACCTCCTCACAAACCCCGCAACCTACGCACTTCTCGGGATTTGTCATCAATTTCTTCATGCAACGGCCCTCCTTGAGTTATCATTTCTGTAATAAATAACATTCTAGCATAACAAGCCTGCAAATTCCATATTAAAAAAACGCAAATGCAATAAGTAATTGGAAGCCCGGCACTCTTGCTAAACCATCCGCCGGACACAGGTGCTGCTCTGTGAAAAAGTGAAACGGCCTCCGTCAGTCACGTCTACCCTAGAGAAAACTTGGAACTCCTTGCAAAACTTGTGTTCCAGGACTGCGGCCGCCCCACTTTCCCCCAGAGCAGCACCCGTGTCCGACTGGCCTGCGAAATGCAGTAGGCACAAATAGGGGTGTGCGCTCAGCTTGCGAAGGGAATTCCGGCTTTATGCCGGAACTGACCGAAGCGAGCTGAGCGTGCACCCCTATTTGTGCCGGCTCTAGAACACCCACGCTAGATAGCCAGCCCTCACATTAAGCCATAGCGGCCTCAATTTCAGCAGTTGTCCTAGGAATATCACAGGACAAATTAACCAGTCCGTCAGCAGTCATGAGCACATCATCCTCAAGTCTCAAGCCGATCCCCCACTGGCGAATATAGATGCCCATATCCATTGAGAAGAACATCCCCTCATCTAAAGGCCTCTCATACGTCCCCACATCATGCACATCAAAGCCTATATGATGGGAGCACCTATGCCACACATACTCATCAATACCAGAAATATCCGTCAGTATCCCAAGCTCCTTGAGCCTGGGAAAAGTCAGCTCGCGGTTCATCTCGTTTATGTCATTAAACATCATGCCCTTCTTAATCGCACCTGTGACAATATCGTTGACCTCAAGGGCAATATTGTAGACAAGCCTCTGACGCTCACTAAACACCCCATTGCGCGGAAACACCCTGGACACATCGACATTACAAAAATCCTTACCTGCACCCACATCCACGAGGCAGAGCGCCCCATCTATGAGCTTCCCTGTGGGAGTATCGTAATGGAGATAGAAATTGTTCTCACCGCAGGATATTATGGGCTTAAAAGCAGGCTCGGCTGCCCCATGCTTGTGTATTACATACATAAACTCAGCAAAAAGATCCATCTCCGTCTGCGCATGCTTGCAGACCGCCATCATCTTAAGTATGCCCTCACGGGTAATGGCCATGGCCTCCTTGATGGCGAAAACTTCTTTCGCGCTCTTAATCATGCGCTGTGCCGCTATATGCGAAAAAGCATTGCGTACTGTCAGGCTTGGATACTTCTCAAGTACAGCCCTGTGGAAAATGCGGTTTTGATCCGTGGCGCCCTGCCCGCGGTTCGACTCAAGGCAGAGATATATTTGGCCGTAGTATGTATCATTTGCAAGCCTGTGAAACACCGCTTCAAATGTGCTGTATAGCGCAACATCCTCTACCCCGGAAACAGCCTGTGCCTCCGAAACAGTGATTCTGCGCCCATGCCATTTTTCTTGCTCAACGTCGGGATCGCGCACAAACAGAGTTTCCACAAGCTCTCCCCTGACACGCCGGGCCATAAGTATGCAGCCGGGCTCGGCCACACCGGTAAAATAGATGAAGCTCCGGTTTGCAGCGAAGCGGAAATCCTCATCGGCTGTGCGGTGGGATAGCCCGCCTGAACAAAGAACTAGTATCGCGCCATCGGGGATAATCTCGTAGAGTTTATTGCGGTTTTTAGTGTAGAAGACTCTGTCCATCACTTATGTACCTCGCTTCAATTAAAACTATGCTCTGTCCTGTCAATAATCTCATCTTGGAGCGCACGGCTGAGATTGCCGAAGTAGTCGCTGTATCCCGCCACCCGGACTATAAGATCTCGATATTTCTCAGGATTTTTCTGTGCGGCAATAAGGGTTTTTCTATCCATCACATTAAACTGGATATGGTGCCCATCCATGTCAAAATAAGCATCAATTAGGCTCACCATATTGCTCAGTCCCACATCACCCGCCAGAACATCCGCCGTAAACTTCTGATTTAGAAGCGTGCCGCCTGTGCTAAGGTGATCCATCCTGGCCGCTGACCGCAGTACCGCAGTCGGCCCGCTCGTATCGGCCCCCTGGGACGGGGAGATGCCTTCGGACAGAGGCTTGTTAGAAAGCCTTCCGTTCGGCGTGGCACCTGTAACCTCGCCGAAATAGATGTGGCAGGTTGTGGGCAGCATATTAACCCGGAACATTCCGCCCCTAGTGTTCGGCCTTCCGGTAACGCTGTCACGGTAACTCTCAAACACAGCCTGCATTATGGTATCCGCATAACTATCGTCATTACCGTACCGAGGAGCCTTGTTCTTAACCACGGCAAGTAAATCCTCAAACCCCTCAAAGTTTGCTGCGAGGGCTTTTTGCATTTGCTCCATCGTAAATAGCTTATTGTCGAAAACAGAGTATTTAACCGCACAAAGAGAGTCGGTAACGGTGCCGATACCCACGCCCTGCAAGTAGCTTGTGTTATACCTCGCCCCGCCTGCATTATAATCCTTGCCCTTGGAAATACAGTCATTTGTGACAACTGACAAAAACGGCACCGGAAGGTAGCGCGCATAAAACTGTTCTATAACATTTGAGCCAGCCACTTTGATATCCACAAAATATTCTATCTGCTTTACAAATGCCTCAAAAAGCTCCTCATATGAACTAAACCCGCAGGCCTCCCCTGTTTGGGGGCCCAGCAAAACCCCAGTCCTAGGGTCAACGCCATTGTTTAGCGTAAGTTCCAAAATCTTAGGAAGGTTAAAGTAGCCTGTCAGGATGTATGCCTCATTGCCGAAGGCTCCTGTTTCCACGCAGCCGCTTGCACCGCCCAGCCTGGCATCGTCAATGCTTTTGCCTGCATTTAGAAGCTCTTGCACAATCGCTTCCGTGTTGTAAAACGCGGGCTGCCCCCAGCCCTTGCGCGAAATCTCGCAGGCCTTTTCGGTAAATGCCTTGGGCGTTTTGCGGCTTATCTGGACATTGGAGCTAGGCTGAAGCAAGCGCATTTCATCCATACACTCCAGTATTAGGTAGCTTACTTCATTTACACCGTCACTGCCGTCCTGCGCGATGCCGCCGGTATTTATGTTTGCAAAATCCGTATATGTCCCGCTCTCCTTGAGCGTAACCCCGACCTTGGGGGGTGCGGGCTGGTTATTAAACTTCACCCACAGGCACTGCAAAAGTTCCAGAGCCTTCTCCCTATCTAGAACTCCGGACTTAAAATCACTTTCATAAAATGGGAACAGATGCTGATCCAGCCGCCCGGGGCTAAATGCGTCCCAAGGGTTTAGCTCATTTGTCACCCCTAAGTGTACAAACCAGTACATTTGGATAGCCTGCCAGTAAGTCCGGGGCTTTTGCGCAGGCACCACATCGCAGTTTTCGGCAATTTGCAGCAGTTCCGCTCTGCGCTTTGTATCTTGCTCCGCTTCTGCAAGCTCCCGCGCATAGGCTGCGTAACGCCGCCCCAGGGCAATTATCCCATCACAGCAAATACTCATCGCCTTTAGCTGCTCGAACTTCTGTACCGCTTCCGGGTCACTCAGGTAGTCCAGCTCCGAAATGGCGTTTTCAATTTCGAGTTTATAATCCAAAAATCCTTTGCGGTAAATGTTGTGGGAGCCCACAGTGTGCCCCGGCCCGCGCTGCTCCATAAACTCAGTGAAAATACCGGCCGCATAGCACTTAGTCCACTCCGGGCTCATCGCTTCTAGCAGACGGTCTCTAATTGCGCGGTCTTTCCAAAAGGGCAAAACCGTCTGCTCCTGTATCTGAAAATCCTCCGGCCTAACACGGAAGAAAATCAAATCGCGCTCATTCATAATCTTCATATCTTCCAGGGTGTGGCAGCATATTTCAGGAAAACTCGGCGCCGCTTGCGGTTTCGAGCCTTTTTCTCCCACGATCAAGTCCCCGCCGCCAATCCACAGAGTCTTGTTTTCCATAATGTTTTTGAAAGCCAAGGCGCGCAGTTCAGGTACTGAAACACGGCCTTCATGTTCCTTATATGCCTCTGTCAGAAGCTTCGCCCGCTCAATACAGAGTACCGGCTCAGTTGTAACACTTTCCATGCGCAGCTTGCGGATACGCTCATTCATTCCTCTGATTTCCATAATAAAGATCATTCCTCCCGATAAACTCGTGCCCAAACTATCTAAAACATCCTAAATAATAATAAAGCTGAGCAAAATCTGAACCAGCCCTGTTAAAACTATATTGAAAATGCCGACCCATAACACAATGCGCCCTTTCTGCTGTCTTTTTTCCCGGCTGTCGTAGCTGCGCTCAACAAATGTGGAACTGTCAAGCATGTTGGCATTTTTTTCACCGCTGTAAACAGAGGGGATGAACGTAATCAAAATTCCGGTCAAAATTAGAACAACACCTATAGTAAAGTTTGCAATGAACACATAGCGCAAGGTAAAATAACCATGCGCTATCAGTCCATAAACTATACTAAGTGCCGCCAAAACAACTATAAAGCACAAAGATACAAGCAATAACCTCAGATACCGTTTCATCGCCGGCTACCCTTAAACGTCACCATGCACGATATGGCAGGCACAGTAGCGCCCCTGTGAAACCTCTTTTAGCTCAGGAGTCACATCCTTACATTCATCCTTGCGCATGAAGCAGCGGCGGTAAAACCTGCATCCGGGCGGAGGGTTAATCGGGCTGGGCACATCGCCTTCAAGGATGATGCGGTCCTGCTCTTCCTCATCCACATTGGGGATTGGGATTGCAGACAGCAGTGCCTTGGTATATGGATGGAGCGGATTTTGGAAAATTGAAGAATAGTCTGTCATCTCTACTATTTTCCCCAAGTACATAACTGCGATATTGTCGCTCACATGCTTTATTACACTAAGGTCGTGGGAAATAAACAGGTATGTCAGCCCAAATTCCTTTTGGAGTTCTTCCATAAGGTTTAGAATCTGCGCCTGTATCGACACATCCAGCGCGGAAACAGGCTCGTCTTGCACAATGAAAGAAGGGTTGAGGGACAGTGCCCGCGCAATGCCGATTCTCTGGCGGCGGCCGCCGTCAAGCTCGTGGGGGTAGACATTTTCCAGACGCTCAGCCAGGCCTACCGTTTCCATGAGATTTCTTACCCTCTGATAACGCTCAGCCCTGCTTAGTTCTTTTTTGTTTATAACCAATGGCTCAGCTATAATCTCAGAAACTGTCATGCGGGGGTTTAGCGAGGCGAATGGATCCTGAAATACAATCTGCGCATTCTCACGAAACGCATGAAGCTGCTTCTTGTTGTACTTTAGGATATCCTCCCCGTTGAAGAGAACCTCCCCGCCAGTGGCCTCCAAAAGCCTCAGCACCACACGGCCTGTGGTGGACTTGCCGCAGCCTGATTCGCCGACCAAGCCCAGAGTTTCACCCTTTTTTATACTAAAGTCAATGCCGTCAACTGCGTGGAGCCAGCCTTTTTTAGTCTTAAAATACTTTTTTAAGTTTTTTGCCTCTAAGAGCTTTTCTGCCATCTACTTAGCCTCCTGTCCGTAATAAAGCACACATTTTACAAAGTGGCCGTTGCCTATATCAGTATTTTCCGGCACGGCTTGTGAACACTCGGGCACAGCCTGGTCACAGCGCGGATGAAACGGACATCCGGAAGGCAGGTCTGAAGGATCCGGCATCAGCCCTTTAATAGGCTCTAGCGTACCCTTGTCACCGCGTATATCTGGTATAGACCCAAAGAGCCCAATAGTGTATGGGTGCTTGGGATTTCTGAAAAGGTCATATTTATCGGCAAATTCCACCACGCTGCCGGCATACATTATGGCCACCTTGTCACAAATCTTCGCAACTATCCCCAGGTCATGGGTAATCATAATCATCGCGGTATTAAACTCTTCTTTCAGGCCTCTCATAAGTTCCAGAACCTGCGCCTGGATTGTAACATCCAGAGCGGTGGTGGGCTCGTCTGCAATCAAGAGTTCTGGATTGCACGCCAAGGCTATTGCGATTCCCACGCGCTGTCTCATCCCGCCTGAAAACTGATGGGGATATTCCTTGGCGCGGTCAGGGTCAATTCCCACCTTAGAGAGCATTTCCCCCGCTTTTTTCATCGCCTCGGCAGCGGTGGTTCTTTCGTGCAGCCTGATAACTTCAGCTATCTGCTCACCTACCGGAATAACGGGATTGAGGCTGGTCATAGGGTCTTGGAAAATCATCGACACTTTATTGCCGCGGATTTTGCGCATACCCGCTTCTTTCTTGCCCACAACATCCTCGCCGTCAATGAATATCTCACCGCCGACTATCTTTCCCGGCGGGTTTGGCACCAGCTTCAAAATCCCCAGCGCAGTTGTCGTCTTGCCGGCTCCTGTTTCACCGACCAGACCCACGGCCTCACCGCGGTCAACGCTGAGGTTTAGGTTATTTACGGCATGCACCACACCATCATCTGTTTTATAGTGGATGGTGAGATTCTTTATTTCAAGTAGCTTCTCATTACTCATTATTTCACTCCTGCATAGACTAACTTATTGGATAGCGCGGCACGGGTCAAAAACTTATGCCCAGGCCCGCATCACACTATCTAGGTTTTCACAGCATTCATTTTCAAAATTACTGTTTGAGGCGCGGGTCAAGAACGTCGCGCAAGCCGTCGCCGAGCATGTTCAGGCCGAAAACAACCAAGGCAATCGCCAGCCCCGGGAACACAGTACTCGGCCAGTGGTCGCGTATAAAACGCCGTCCTTCCGAGAGCATGGCTCCCCACTCGGGAGTGGGAGGCTCAACGCCCAGACCGATAAAGCTCAGCGCCGCGGCTGACAAAATCGCCACCGCCATGCCCATTGTTGCACGGACAATAATCGGTGCCATGCAGTTGGGCAAGATATGCAAAAACATAATGCGCAGATCCTTAGCTCCAATCGCCCTGGCCGCTTCAATAAACTCCTGTTCACGGACAGACAGCACGGAAGATCTCACCTGTCTTGCAAACAGCGGTATGGAACCTATGCCGACTGCAATCATGAGGTTGACAAGCCCCGCCCCCAATGCTGCCACAATCGAAATAGCCAGCAAAATGTTGGGAATCGCCATCATAATATCTATAAAGCGCATTATAATGCTATCAGATGCTTTGCCATAATATCCTGCGACGGTACCCAGTATTACTCCGACTACCATCGAAATGCCGACTACAACAAAGCCGACCAAAAGAGAAATGCGAGAACCGTGAACAACCCTGTTAAATATGCAGCGCCCGAAGTTATCCGTGCCGAAAGGGTGTTCCCTGCTAGGGAAGGTGTTGCGGTTCCCCAAATCCTGAAACTCGTAGGCCGGCACTTCCCCCAGTATGGGGTCATAAACCGCCGGTGCGATGACATCGGCAAAAATGGCTGAAAAAATCAGCACCAGCACAATGAACAGCCCCACCATTCCAACAGGATTTCTTCTAAACCGCCGCCACATATCATGTAACTGGCTGCGCTTCTTTTTTTCTTTCACTTGCTCCGAAGGAGTGTTATCTATATTTCGCAAAATCATCTCCCCCTCCTACTTATATTGCGATTTAATGCGCGGGTCTATGTAGGCATACAGTATGTCAACTAACAGATTGACCAAACTAAATACTATAGCCAAAAACAAAACCCCGCCCTGAATGATTGGAAAGTCGCGTGTGCGGATAGAGTCCACCATGAACCGCCCAAGTCCGGGCACTGCATATATAGACTCTGTCAAAACAGCTCCGCCCAACAAAAATCCAAAATCAAGGCCGACAGCAGTGACAACGGGAATCAGGGCATTGCGCAGGGCATGCTTCCAGATTATAACAGATTCCTTCTGCCCCTTAGCCCTTGCTGTGCGGATATAATCCTGCCGTATTACTTCGAGCATACTTGAGCGGGTGATACGCATAACCATGGCAGCACTACCTGTGCCCAATGTAATTACAGGCAAAATCCAGGCCGAAGGGGTGGCGATGCCTGAAGGGGGCAGCCATCCTAAATTGATGGAAAATAATATAATCAGCATCAGCCCCAGCCAGAAGTTGGGAATCGAAACCCCCAACAGGCCGGCCGCCGTGGCAGCATTGTCGAATATGCTATACTGCTTGGTCGCCGATATAATGCCTAGGGGAATGCCGATTAACACGGAAAGCACCGTGCCGTAAAACGCCAGCATCAATGTTGTCGGGAACCTGTCCATAATTTCATCGACAACACCTCTGCGAGTCATGAAGGAATTTCCCAAATCGCCTTGCACCATATTGACAACATATGTCACATAGCGCACCAAAAACGGGTCATTTAACCCCATTTCTTCCCTTAATGCCTCAATAGCCTCCGGCGGAGCGCCCTCTCCCAGTGTCATAATGGCAGGGTCGCCCGGAGTTATATAGGTCATAAAGAAAATAACAAAACTAACGCCCAGAATAATGGGAATCATCATCAAAAGACGTTTGAGTATATACTTGTACAATCCATCACCGCCTATTTGCTCTTATAAGTCATGTGCCAGGTCTTGGTTAAGCATGCCGGCATGGCCTGAATTTGGCTTCGCCGGCATGCTAAGTTTATGCTAGGTGTGTCCGGAAATTATTTCCGGAAGCTATTTTAGTGGATAACTACGTTCCACAAGGGGAATACGCCTGAAGGTGTAACTGTAAAGCCTTCGATGTTGTTTCGAGATGCATGCAATTCAACAGACTGCCATAGCGGGATAAGGGGCAGATCTTCCATTATCAGAATTTGAGCTTCACGGTAGGCTTCCATGCGGACTGCATCGTCGGAGCTGGTTCTGCCTAGGTCAAGCAGTTCGTCAACGCGCGGGTTTGAGTAGAAGTTACGGTTACCAGCATCACCCCAGTTGCTGCTGTGGTAAACTGGGAAGAGGCCGTAGTCGGGATCGCCCGTAACTGAAGTCCAGCCCATGAGGGACATGTCATGTTCGCCTGCTGCTGTGGCAGGTAGCAAGATACCCCACTCGTAGATGTTGATTTGAGTTTCGATGTTTAGCGCACGGAGCTGAGCTTGAATCATGGTGGCGGCGTCAGCGCGCATCGCATTACCTTCATTTACCCAGACATTGGTTGAAAATCCATCAGCCAGTCCAGCTTCAGCCATTAGCTCACGGGCTCTTTCGATATTTTGAGGGATGATTGGGAACTCCAGAGCACCTCTGATGGTGGTGGGTATCGGGCCTGTAGCAACTTGGCCGAGGCCTGCCCATGCGACATCTACGATAGATTCGATATCAATTGCATAAGCTATGGCTTGACGTACTCTTATATCGTCAAATGGGGCTCTTTGGTTATTAAAGCCCAGCCATGTGTTAAGCGCAAGGTTTGGAACTTCAAGCATTACCAGGTCGTTATGCTCTCTTATACGCGCAACCTCTGTGGCCGCAGCGTCAAAGAGAAGGTGTGCAGAACCTGTTTCCAGCTCTATTGTGCGTACGCCCGCTTCAGGAACAATGCGGAAAGTGATTTGCTCAACTGCTGGAAGCTGGCCTTCCGGCAAGCCTGGGACTACACTGTTGAAGTCTTCAAAGCGGACAAGCTCAAGACGGTCGCCTGCCACTAGGTTGTGGAAACGGAACGGGCCAGTGCCTACAGGGTTTTGACCATGCGCTTCGTCACCTACACGCTCTACCTCTTCACGGTTTACAATGCTGGCCGCTTGGTGTGCAAGATGGCTGAGCATTGGGGCAAACGGGTATTCGGAAATCAGCTTAACTTGGTTGTCGTTTAGAACTTCAACTTCGTAGATGAAACTTGTGATAGCTGCGATATGCGGTGACTGGCCTGCACGGTTGAGGCTAAAGGCCACGTCATCAGCAGTGAGGATGTTGCCGTTATGGAAACGGACACCTTCCCTAAGTGTGAATACAACGGTTTGTGCATCCAAAAACTCCCATTCTGTAGCAAGGCCGGGAATGATGTTTAGGTCTGCATCTTGATATACCAAGGTCTGATATATCAGGTGGAACACGCGGGCTGAGGGAACGTCGTTTGTAAGCGAGGGGTCTAGGTTTGCCGCAGCCATCGGCTGAACTACAAGCAGGTGTGTTTCGCCAGCAGCACCATTAGCTGCCGGGGTTCCTGCATCATTTGCAGTGCCGTTTTCTGCCGCAGGGGGAGCGTCCTGGCCACATGCGGTGAGCAGGAGCATTGCACTTATAACAAGTGCGGCTAATACTAGGATCTTTTTCATATTATACCTCTTTCTAATATATTTTTATTAAAATGTCAAATAACATTTAATAAACTTTCTGTTACCCTTTAAGATTGCATGGACACGGCAAAAATATACGGATGTGGCCGCGCTATCTCTAGGTTAGGGTGTCATACCGCTCGGCAAACTCTCTTTGCTTACTGAGGGCACCGCTGTAAAATACTATTGGCAAAACTACTGTTGTGAGCAGGGCGGCGATGAACACGAACAGGCCGACAGCCCCCGCTCTGAAAACTACAACGGCTAGGTACACATCTACAATTGACATTATAAGACCCATCCCGCCGAGTGCGCTGAGCATTCCTGCGCGCCTTAAGTCTTTGCGGAAGATGATGCCCATAATGCTGTAGAACGCTCTATACAGTGCAAACACCAAAGTTAGTGCGTAGACTATCCACCAAGGGGCTACCAGCGGGGCTGTGGCATCCCAGAGCCCGGCCATAGCCAGTCCGCCTACGGAAACAATTACCGCCAAAATACACCCGGCCAGCATCAGTATTGATGAAGCCCTAATGCGGTTTTCGGCCGATATGCTCAGTTTGCTGCGTATGTTTGCAAGGCCTGCTGATATTTTCAAGGCTGCGTTGCCGGGCTGCGCAATGGGGTCTGCCTTTACATTGGTGCGAGTACCTACGAAGTACACAATCGGCAGAAGTGTGGCAGTTATAAGGAGAATGATCAGTGTCATAACACCTATGGCCTGCCCGTTATACATGGCAAACGCCAAGAAGATTTCAGGGAATGCTACAAGTATGCCCAGCCCGCCAAGCACACTGAGCCTGCCTGACTTGCGCAAGTCATTGCAGTAGAGGATGCCCATGATACTGTAGAAGGCTCTGTACAGGGAGAACACTAGTGTAAGGCCGAAAATCATTGCCCACGGTACCGTCATGCGTATCGCGGCATCCCAATGGGCGGCCATGGGCAGCCCGCTGGCAGCGACAACTATTCCGGCTATGCTCCCTGCAAGCATCAAAAATGATGAACCCCTTATGAGGTTTTTGCCCGGAACCTTCAGCTTCTTCGAGATGCGCTTCCATCCGTGCATTATTAGTGCGAATGCTATGACAGCATTTGCTACCACCATGCGGAAGTATTCACCAATCAGGGCACTTCCAAACAGCCGCATACCCGCAAATGGAGCAAGTATAAAGAATGCATGGAAGATTATTACGCCGATTACAGCATGTTTAATGGATGCCTTTGCCACCGACGCCCCGCCGACAAGAAGTGCTGCCACTGCATACAGGGCAACAAACTCGTGACCGCCGTATGTAACCATAACTCCGACATTTTGCATGAATATTAGGTGTCCGAAAGCTGCCAGGACAGTGGATATCATCATTGCAATAATCCTTGTCCTGTCCACGTTTATTCCGGCGGCTGTCGCAACGGCCCTGTCGTGGCCGATTGTCCGCATGTTCTGGCCCAGCCTAGTGTTCTGAAACCACGTGATAATGATGCAGAGCACCGCAATTATTATGTAGGTAAAGACTGGAATCCTCACCCTGTCAAGGCCGTTGTAAATCTCCGGCTGAAGTGTCAGCAGGAACACCAAAATTCCTATTACCAGATACTTTACCGTATTTTTTTGAAATGCGGGCGGTTTCTCCCCAACTTTTGACCTTATAAAGCTGACGAGCGGAACGAGCATCGCGCCAAAGGCCACAATCCAGACGCCGTACAGCCCTCTGAGCCGGTCTACATACAGCCACTCGTGGAAAGGCTCAATGATATAGTTAAGCGCATAGGCAATACCCAGTATTACCAGCACAACCAGTGATTTTAGAAGCCCGCCAGGCCCTTTGAGGGTTATCGGGATTTTCCTTATGGCATTGGAGATTATAACAAGCACTATGAGAGCTGCAAGCCCCCAGAATGCAACCTGAAGCAGATGGAACATGTGTACATTGTCAAGCGCCTGCCTCATGCCAAAGGTTCCCATTTCAATTGCGTTGAGAACCCCGACTCCGGTACCAGTGGTAAGGCCCGGGGTAGTTATGGTGATTACCCCTCCGAAGACAAAGAGGAACAGGAAGTTGTAAAACCCGCCGAAAAACAGGTTTGCCACCATTCCGCCTATCATCTCCGCACCTTTCATCTTGTTGAAAAGTTTACCCACTATATAGCCGAGAAACACAGCTATCGGAATGGACAACAGTGCAACAAACATTATGCCTGTAAGCCCCTGTCCTCCCCACAAAATGATGAGAAACAGAGCAATCTGTGCTGACATCGCACCGATTCCGACGGCAAAGTTGAGCCCTAGCCCGGCCACAACCGGAATAAGGAGTGCCAAAACTAGAAATAGATTGCGCCCGATGCGCGTAAATAGTTCACTGAAAAACATTACAGTGGACATTCCCGCCGCCCAAAATGCGCCGGCTGTAATGAGAAGGAAGAGCAGGACAACCTTGTACTCGAATACAAATTCCTTTAGCTTGGTAAACACTGCGTTATTCGTATTCATCGGCTCCCCCCCTTAATTTTAGTCAGAGCATACAAAATGATGCCGTTGGTCGCAATCGCCCTGAGCATTTCAGGTACGCCCGCCCGCAGTTCCGGCGGCAGCAGCTCTGTTGCAAGCGGCAGAGCAATTGTAAGGATGCCGTGGAAAATAAACGCTCCGAAAATAACATCGAACACTCTTGCCCTTCTTACAGTGGCACCGCCCACTAAAACCGCAGCTACAGCCTGGAATGTAAATGCGTTTGGACCTGCATAATATTGTAGAAAGCCAAAACTTTGAGCATAGATAACAATACCCACAGCCGCCAAGGCTGTTGAGAGGGTAGTGCCTATAATGCGCATCTTGTCAACATTTATGCCTGATGCCCTTGCATAGTTCGGGTTTGCCCCCGCCGCACTCATCATCATTCCTGTGCGGCTTCTTGTAAACATCCAGATAATTAGGCAGAACACCAAGAACACCAGCACAAGCCCGAGCCTGACCGTCATACCTCCGATTTCAAACCGCAGAAGCTGGTCAAAGGCATTTCCAAAGTCCTGATCCAGATTAACCATCTGGCGCAGCCCTCTGCCCGTTGCAGGAAGGATTGCGATGTCCGCAGTGATAAAGGGGCTCATAGCCCACAGGATATTAAACAGCGCAACAGCAGAGAAGCCTACATATACCGTAATTGCCATCTCACTGCCCTTAACCTTGTTAAGAAGCATGCCGTACAAAATTCCGATAGCGACAGATATGATAAGGGCAACTACAATTGCCACCAGTGCAAGCACTATAGGATTTAGATAGGGGTTTGTAATGCTGCCAAACAGCCCCCGGTGGTTTAGTTCAATGCTTACCGTGGCTCCGACAAGACCGCCCAGGATACCCAGCGGAACACCGAAGTTCGGGCCGACACCGCTCTGTATGCTCGGCAGCATAGCAAGAACTATAACCCCCCACATTCCCCAGCGGCGTATTACGTCGCCGAAAAACGAGGCAGTGTTCATGTCCATAAGCCCTGCGCCAACAAACATTAGCACAAAAAGCCCAACTATAATAACACGCGCCAAGCCAAAATCCGTCTGGACCTTGCCCCACAGCCTCGCGGCTGTCCCTTGCCCCGCAGCAGTTGTTTCAGGCTTCATTATACCTCACCGCCTTCCGCATTGTTTGCAGGCGCATCACCGCCGTATAGCGCCTTATCCCAGCGTGAATCCTCAGCCTCTAAGCCAGCATTAGCTTGAGCGGCACCGAAGCTCACCGTTTCAGCCTGGGCAATATTTTCTGCGCTGGGCGCAACTCCGCTCATCGCAAGGCCATATTCGGCATCAGTCGCGTCGGGGCGCAAAGTAGCTATTATCTTGCCGTCTGATACAATCGCTATCTGGTCACAGAGGCTCCTTAGCTCCCCTAGCTCACTGCTGACCATTATAATAGTCATGCCTTCATCGCGCAGCTTCGAGAGGTAGTTTAGGATCAGTTCCTTCGCCCCTATGTCGATGCCACGGGTCGGCTCGGAAACTATCAGCACCTTCGGCCCCATTGTTAGAGCTGATGCCAGACACACCTTTTGCTGATTGCCGCCTGACAGAGTGCCTGCTTTTTGCTTGCGGCTCCGGCATCTAATGTCAAGTGTCTTTATCATCTCGTCAGCATGGGTGTTCATCTTGTGGGCGTTTATCTGTCCGCTCCGCAAAAATTCACGCTTGGTTGTCATGGTGCGGAACATTATGTTGTGGGCAATACTTTCTTCAAGCAGTAGCCCAACGCCGCGCCTGTCTTCTGAAACGAAGGCAATGCTTTTGCTCAGGGCATCCCCAAGTTTTTTCAAGTTGAGCTGCTCGCCGAATACTTCGACCCGCCCTTCGGCTGAAAAGAGCCCTGCAATTCCGTTGGGAATACCCACCTTGCCTTGACCCGCCATACCTCCGATACCGAAAATTTCACCTTGGCGCACCTCAAAGCTCACTCCATTGACCCGCTCGCCGGGCATATGGACATGGAAATCTTCAACCTTCACGGCAATCGGCGCTGTGAGCAGTTGCTCCTGCTCCTCCATTGCGACGCCCAGCTTATCAATTGGCCGCCCAACCATAAGTTCCGCTATTTCAGTAAGGCTTGTTTCCGCGATAGCTTTTGTCCCTACAAGCATGCCGTCACGGAGTATGGTCATCTGATGTGCCGCTGTCATAACCTCAGAAAGGCGGTGGGTTATAAATATTATTGCAATGCCTTTTTCTGAAATGGTTTTCATAACCGAAAGAAGCTGCTCTGCCTCTTCTTCGGTCAAAACCGCTGTCGGCTCATCAAATACTAAGAGCTTTATTCCTTCTTTGTCAATTTCCCTCGCTATTTCGACAAACTGCATATAGCCAACAGGCAGACCAGCAACGCGGACATGCTCATCTATATTCATGCCTATGGCATCAAGAGATCTTCGCGCATCCGCATTCATCTTGTCATGATTAAGCTGCTCTAGATTTGTTCCGAATACGCGGCTTAGGGCAGTAGGAATTGAATCTTCGCGCCCAAGTTTGATGTTTTCTGTAATTGTAAACCCGGGAATGAGCATAAATTCCTGATGCACCATCCCTATTCCGGCTTCCAGGGCATCATTTGGAGATGTAAACTTAACCTCCTGCCCGGAAACCTTTACCTTTCCTCCAAACCCTCCAGTATCGTGAATTACGGTCATACCGAAAAGAATATTCATAAGAGTCGACTTTCCCGCTCCGTTTTCACCTAGCAGGGCATGTATTTCTCCCGGCTTTACCGAGAGGGACACATTATTTAGTACAACATTTCCACTGTAATCCTTAGTGATGTTTTCCAGTTGTAACACGAATTCTTCCGTCACAATGAGTAGTCCCCTCCAAGTTCTGAAAGCCGCCAATACGTAATACGACATGGCGGCTTTCTCATTAGTAAATCCTTTTACGCAAACTTACAAATCTGTGCAGTTTCTACGCTGTACTGACTAGCTTAGTTTTCTAGAATGTGACAAAGTCAGAAAGCACGCGGTAGAAGTTCTCAAGATATCCGCCGTCGACAGGCCAGTTGCTAAGTGTAACTGCTCCGCCGTTTGCGGCCGCAACTTCGCTTATGATTCTCTCAAGAACAGCTCTATCGTGGCGTCCGTCTGTCCTGCCTTCAAGGAACTCAATTGAGTAAAGAACACCGGTTTCAACAAGGAGCATGTTAATCGGGACAGGCCATGTTGAGAAACGCCCGCTTACGCCCATGTCGTTGATTGTTGATTGTAGTTGGCTGAGCAGGAATTCTAGGTCGCCTTCGCGGCCTTCCATTGAAATGTTAAATGCTGAGGGCAGTGCGTGGAAGGGGCTCGGGCAGCATTGCAGCGGATATAGGCCGCCATAGGCTGCAATTTGTGTTATGAGTGGCTCTTGCATGCCGCAGTTTGTTGAGAAGAATGCTATATTCTCGCCGTGCTCTTCAATCCATCTCGGCACATTTTCTAGGATAAACAGTTGAGTTGTAGCAATACCTTCGCTCATTGGGTCTGGAGCTGTGAGCTCTACCCACTCAAGACCGTATTCTGCTGCTGTTTCCATCAGAAGCGCACGGCGTGCTGCGATGTTTTCCATGCCGAGGTGGCGTGGGAATGAGATGTGGCCAAATGTATCTGCGCCCATTGCTACAGCTTGCTCAACAATAACCCTGCCCATTGAAAGGTCATCGGAAATTAGTGCGATGTCAAAGAACTCTGCAACTTGTGCCGGCGGCTCATGCATAACTCCGCCGAAGAAGAAGATGTCCTCTCCGAACAGCTCTCTTGTCTGTTGGATAGCTGCCATTGCGCCAGGAACTGCCTGTACGAATACGATAGCCTGTGCACCGGCATCAGCAAGTGCGAGGACGTTTGCGATTGTTGTTTCCATCTCTGCGCCGAAGTTGTCAGGATATGTAGCTCTGACAATGCGGTCTGAACCAAAACGCTCTTCCATGTTTCTTGACGCTAGATACTCTTCTTCACCTTGTGTGACTGTACCGGTTATGATACCGATTTTCCAATCGCCTACTTCAATTAGCTCAGCGCCATCACCCGGCGGTGTGGGTTCCGGTGCAGCAGGAGCCTCAGGTGCCCCAGGAGCTGCCGGAGCCTCCGGTGCCGCAGGAGCCTGGGGAGCCTCAGGGGCTGGTGTTTGTGCACCCGGTGCCGGTGCCGGTGGCTCTGCTACACAAGCAGCCACCATCGGAAGCATCATGCACAGTGCCAAAATACATACTAAAATTTTCTTTTTCATAATTTGTTATTCACTCCATTTCTTTAATCTGTTAACACATCATTACACTAGCGATATGTGCTATTGCCCATTGTACAGCGTTCTCAAATTTGCGTCAAGTAATATTTTCGTAATATTTGTTAAATTATGAGAAATATCTAAATTTCGGGGGTATTTAGCGTCATAAAGTGGTGAAGTTGCGCTAATACCAAGACATTCTCCCCCACCAAACCCGCCACAACACCGCAAAAACACAACCAGCCATGCCGCTTTTTCGCAGGCCATTTTACTTTCTCACAAGCCAGTCGGACAAAAGTGGGTGCTCTGGGGGGAAAGTGGGACGTCCGCAGTCCTGGAACACAAATTTCATCCATGATTTCAAGCCTCCGCCAAGGCGGACGTGACTGACGGAGGCCGCCCCGCTTTTTCACAAGCCAGCCGGACAAAAGTGGGTGCTCTGGGGGAAAGTGGGACGGCCGCAGTCCTGGAACACAAATTTCATCCATGATTTCAAGCCTCCGCCAAGGTGGACGTGACTGACGGAGGCCGCCCCGCTTTTCCCCAGAGCACTCACTTTTGCCCGACGGACGGTTTACGCCAGATGGTTTACCGCGGATGACTAGATGCCTATTGGATATATACTTTTTTCTTAAGGCTACACTTTTCCATTACAATCTGCTATAATTTCATTTTGCCAATCTAAAGAAAAGTCGGTAACTCTAATGGAACACAATACACTTAACGACACCTTAAATCACAAACGCAACTTCATATCCCTCACAATCGCCGTATTCGCCTCATTTTTGGTACTTGGCATAGCCGACAACATCAGAGGCACCGCAATCCCCAGGATTCAAGCCGAATTTGCACTTACAGAACTACACCTCGGCCTGCTGCTGGCCGTGAGCTCGGTGGGCTACCTCACCGCCTGCACATTCACAGCCACATTGTCAGGCAAAATCGGCATAAGAGCCTGTAGCATCCTCTCCCTTATTTTAATTGCAGCCGGAGGCACGCTCATCTCCCTATCACCGAACTTCCCCACCATCCTAATGAGCTTCTTTCTCGTGAACCTGGCTTTCGGCGGGCTCGACATTGCAATAGGCGTTATCGCCGCGAAATTATTTACCAAAAATACAGGCACCATGATGAACCTGGCTCACTTCGCATTCGGAGCTGGCGCAATCCTCTCACCTATCATCTCCATCACTATTATATCCGCAAGGTTCGGCACAGAACTTACTAGCTGGCGGTATGTCTATTTAATAGCTCTGAGCCTCGCCCTCATCCCCATAATACCGCTTCTAATCGGGCGCATGAAAAAAAGCAGCGAGGACAAAAAGAAAACAGGCTATGGAGCCATGCTCAGAAAGCCTTCAATTTGGCTCGTTGTGGGAGTTATGCTCTTCGGCACTCTGGGCGAAGCCGGAATTGCGTCGTGGTTCGTTGCATTTCTGGAGTCCGGCAGAGGCTACACTAACGAGAGCGCCGCGCTCCACTTAACACTGTACTTCGTCAGCTTCACAGCCGCAAGGCTCATCCTCGGGCCGCTTATCGACAGGTTCGGATTCATAAACTCGCTTATTGTATCCACAGCATTTGCTGCCATTATGATTACAACAGGAGTCCTCTTAGGGGCACAGGGTTCCCCTCTCATAGTTCTCGCTGGAATAGGTATAGCGCCTATTTTCCCGACAGTTATGGCTGTTGTCGCTAAGCTCTACAGCGACACTATCGAGCTTGCCATAACCACAATGATGACCATAATCGGCGTTATAATGATACCGGCAAACTTTCTGGTCGGCGGTATAATAAACCAGGCCCGCGTAATTTTCACAAGCTCCCACGGTGAGGCCGGGGTTCACATGGCATTTTCTGCGGGATTTTTGGTCTTTGGTTTCTCTTGCTTTTTGTCATTTGTGTTCACTTTGATACTCAGGGCAAGGCAAAAGAAAGCAGGCAAGCTGGTTTAGCCGGCTGCCCACAAGGCGCCGAAAATGCAGGCTTACATAAATTAATGTTAAAACGGAGGACAGGTAATGATTAAAACAATCTTGTTCGATTTGGACGGAACTCTAATTCAGATGACACAAAAGGAGTTCATCGGCGCTTATTTTAAGGAACTTGCGAAGGTTTTCGTGCGGATGAATATGGATCCCAAAGCCTCCGCAGACGCTGTTTGGGCTGGCACAATGGCTATGGTGCAAAATGACGGCACAATGCTAAACCGCGATAGGTTCTGGGCTGCCTTTCAGCAGGCTCTAAACCTCTCAGAAGATGCGCTACAGGCGGCAGAGGCGGCTTGTGACAACTTTTACATAAACGAGTTTCACGCTGTAAAGGCCGTAGTGCAGCCCAGCGAAATCCCCAGAAGGCTCATAAGTGCGCTAAAGGACAAGGGCTACAGCCTCGTCTTGGCCACAAACCCGCTCTTCCCGCTTTGTGCGGTGGAATCGCGGCTTAGCTGGGCAGGGCTTACGCCTAGTGACTTCATCCACATAACACACTACGGCAATAGCGGCTTCTGCAAGCCCAACCCCGCCTACTACAAAGAAATATTTTCAAAGATAGGCGCAGATCCCGCCCATTGCATTATGATAGGAAACAACCCCGCCGAAGACATGGTGGCCGGCACTTTAGGCACCCAGACATTCCTTGTCACAGACTATATTGAAAACGAGCCTGGCCTAGATATCTCACAATTTCGCCAAGGTTCACTAGCAGAGCTCGAAGCCTTTCTGAGTAAAATGTAAGGCCACAGCCCCTAAAAGGAGTTTCCCAAAAAATGGATTTACAGCCCCTAAACAAGCCCAACAAAACTCTGTCGTATTTGCTGGCCCTGCTCTCTGTCGTAATCTGGTCCTCGGCCTTCCCCGGCACCAGGTATGCCCTTGACTACTACGGCCCCATGTCGCTGATGCTCATGCGCTTTATTCCTGCATCAATAACCCTTATTATAATAGGCATCATAAAGAAAATAAGACTGCCGAGAAAGCAGGACATCCTTAAATTTCTGGCCGGCGGCTTCGCCGGAGTGTTTTTGTACATGCTCTTTTTTAACCTCGGCGCAGTAAGCGTAGTTTCGGGTGTCGCAGGCTTCATAGTGGCCTCATCCCCTGTCTACACGCTAATTTTGTCCAGAATCTTCCTTAAAGAAACCGTCAAGCCCCTAGGCTGGGCCGGGGTGCTGGTAAGTTTCGGCGGGCTTATAATAATAATGGTCAGCCAAGTTACAGAATTTGCACTGGGAGCAGGCATTTTCCTTATATTCGTTTCAGCCATTTCCACGGGGGTCCACAGCATAATTCAGCGCAACTTCCTAAAGCACTACACGGCTCTTGAAGCCACCACATACACCATGATAGGCGCTACGGTATTTATGCTGATATTCATACCCGAGATGATCCGTGAAATCCCCGGAAACACGCTGCCAGTCAACTTAGTTGTCCTTTACTTGGGAATTGTCCCTGCGGCGCTAGGGTATCTCTGCTGGGGTTTTGCCTTGTCAAAGGCTGAAAACACTGTAAAAATTGCGGTATTTTTGTACCTCATACCGTTTTTCGCCTCCCTTCTGGCCTTTGTCTGGCTAGGCGAAACTTTTTCACTTCTTACGTTTATGGGCGGCGTGGTTATCATTGCCGGTATGCTCCTGACAAATTTTGCGAGATCATAGCTTTAGATTCTAGATAGTGCGGGCACCGGTGCTCCAAGCCGCCGAAGAACTTACAGCCACAAGACATTTGGGAGAGATATAATGATTAAAAATGTAATCTTTGATTTAGGCCGCGTCCTTTACACATTTCAGCCAAGAAATTACTTGCTTGAGCTTGGGTATAGTGATGCTCAGGCGGATAAAATTGCAATGTGCACCTTCGGAAGCCCCCTGTGGGCCGAGTACGACAGAGGCACATATAGCCGCGAGAGCCTTCTTAAGGAGCTATGCAGCACACACCCCGGCATGGCGGATGATTTCCGAAGGGTGTTAGGCGATGATTTTACGGAAAAAGTTATTTCCATAATCCCTTCCCACCTTGAGTTTTTTTACGAAGTAAAGCGCCGGGGGTTCGGCGTTTACATACTCACCAACTTCTTTGACGACGGTTTTGCCCACTGCCGCAGGCGGGATGCTTTTTTAGGCGATGCCGACGGCATTGTGGTATCCGCCTATGAGAAGCTGGTTAAACCTGAACCTGAAATTTACAAACTTATTCTGGGGCGCTACGGCTTAGCAGCTGAGGAAACCCTCTTTATAGACGACATGCCTGAGAACACCGAAGCCGCAAAAAAACTAGGGATTCACGCAATTACATTTACCAATCTTGACGACTGCAGGGCGAAGTTTGAGGATTTAGTTAGAATTTGATACACTTTGTTCACATCTCTCTTGTATTTTTGTATAAAATGGGGTATGCTCTTTTGTGCATAGTAACTTGTAGGACGGTGAAAAATGGAATCTATTAACAGGGACAATCAGGCAGGGCGCAGAGTTCTGCACAGTGTGGCAAATGCCATTGTTGGCAAGGATGCCATTATTTTGCGGGTTTTCCTTGCAATACTCGCAAGAGGGCACATTCTCATCGAGGACATTCCCGGAGTCGGAAAGACTACTCTTGCTATCGCTTTTTCAAAAGCACTGACACTTAACTACAACCGCGTCCAGTTCACCCCGGACGTACTGCCATCCGACCTTACAGGCTTTTCAATCATAGATAAGGACACAGGACGCATGGAATATACCCCCGGTGCCGTACTGTGCAATCTCTTTTTAGCGGATGAGCTAAACCGCGCCACAAGCCGCACGCAGTCAGCACTTCTAGAGGCAATGGAGGAGGGGCAGGTAACTGTGGATGGCGTATCCTATTTAGTGCCCCAGCCCTTTATGGTCATAGCTACCCAGAACCCGGTAGGTGCCGCAGGCACCCAGTTGCTTCCTGATTCACAGATGGATAGATTTATGGTGCGCCTGTCCTTAGGCTACCCCACTCATGAAGATGAGCTAACTCTGCTACAGCGCAAGCAAGGGCAAAACCTTCTCGACTTGGTTGAACCTGTGCTGACAAGCGAACAGCTTGAGCAGATGCGCTCCGAAGTGGACAAAGTCCATGTTGACAAAGCACTCTTCGATTATATAGTCAAGCTAATAGGTGCCACACGAGAACATAAGGATTTACTTCTAGGGGCAAGCCCCCGCGCTTCAATCGCACTCACCGGCATCTCCAAAGCCCTGGCTTATTTGCAGGGCAGGGATTATGTAGTGCCAAAGGATATCTCCCCGCTGCTTTCCGACACTCTCTCCCATAGGCTAATCCTAAGGCCGGGAGCTGAAAATGAAAACATAACCACAACTAAGATCCTGGACGCAATCCTTCAATCCGTCCCGGCTCCGCGCATATAGGCCGGCTATATGAGCAGCAGGCGGATATTATATTCATGTATAGTGGCGGCTACCGCATTCTTTTATGTGCTCTACTACTTCTGGATTGCATGGTATCTTTTGCTGCTCGTAGTACTTATCCTGCCGTTTGATTTTATTATAAGCCTGCCCGGAATGTTAAACCGGCGCATTACACTATCATCACCCAAAATTCTCGAACGCGGTGAGGATGGTGTTGTTGTGCTGATTGTACACGCTCAGTCAAAGTTTCCTGCGGGATCCTTAAAGCTCTGGATGAAATGTTCAGGGGATGACTTCTCTGTGTGGAAAAGGTTTACATTTAGTTCTGAGGACGGTTACAGGTATGAGGTGCAGATTGACCCCTCGCGCACCGGTGTCACATCATTTGAGATGAGGAGGCTCTGGACTGTGAGCCTGCTCGGCCTCATATGCCTGCCACACAATAACCCCGCCAGGACTTCCGTGCTCGTCTTGCCTCCTGCTGAAAAGCCCCCTCACACAGTGGCACTGCCAAGAGGCATCATACTCAAGCCCAAACCCGGGGGCGGTTTCTCAGAGGATTACGACCTGCGCCCCTACCGCGCAGGCGACCCTATAAGGGCAGTACACTGGAAGGTTTCTGCAAAATATGACTCACTTATAATCAGAGAGCCACTTGTGCCGCCAGCTCACTCCAGGCTGCTTCATGCGGCGCAGTGGAACACTGCGGCTGAGCGCGACTTGGTTTTAAGCAGGCTGCGCTGGGTTTCAGACTATCTTCTCAAATGGGACCTGGCCTACTATGTCCGCCTCGGAGAAGAGGGTCCTGTGGCTGAAATCACCGAGAACAGCCAGCTTCTGGACTATCTTTACAATGTCCTCGACGGCTCAATCGACAATCTTCAAACCGCATCGGCCGTACCCATACGCTTTGCCTGGGTGTTTAGGGTCGATGGCAATTCATAATTTTTTCTAAAAGAATCTCAAAAAGGGTCTGTAAATGAAAAAGTATCTTTCGGTCTTTGGGAATTTCATACTCGTTTTCGTCGCCGTGCTGTGTACCACCGGGGCTGTTATAAGTGCGTTTTCATTTGAGGTGGACATGACAACCGCTGTCTTAGTCTGGGCTGTTACGGCACTGGCAATCGCCCTTAACTTCCATTTCATGCGGGTAAAGGGCCTTCTTATTTTACTTATCCCCACCTTGCTCCTTCTCCTGTGGAGGCTTCCGGATATAATAGCCGGGGCAACGTGGGCTATGTACTTTATTTCAAGTGAATTTTACCGCTGGCTCTTTGTTTCGATACTCTTTTATGGCACAGAGGCATACGCCTACCAGCTCACACTGTTTTTCACGGCGCTGGGCGTAGCTTTGAGCTTTCTTCTCTCAATATCCATCTGCCTCAGGCGCAGCACTTGGCTGACGGTTCTGTTCACCTTGCCGATTGTATTTTTGACATTTGTAGTCATTTTCTTCTTGGCAAACCCTCTGTATCTCGGAGGGCTTCTGGCCGTGTATCTCACACTACTCTTTAGCAACGCCCTTGCCTCCGACAGCTATGAAAAGCGGAGCCTCGCAGTCTTTCCGGCAATTGGGCTGGCGGTCTTGCTTATGGCCATAACCTTTGCGCTGGCACCGCCCGGCGAGCACACCCGGAGCGATATCGCCAGGACTGTCGACTCATCCCTAAGGCATTTCGCCTCAAGAACGGGAATTTCAAGGCTTAGGACAGGCTTGGGCTGGCCTATACTACAGGGCGACCGCTGGGCCTTTGACACAAATCATGTGGGAATATCGCAGGCAGGCACACGGGTAATCCACGATGTGGAAATTATGGAAGTAGTGGTTGACACTCCGGGGATTTTCTACCTGCGCGGCTATTCCATGCAGCATTTTGACGGGAACGCCTGGACAGTCAATTCTGAAACCCTCCCCACAGGCGCACTAGACCCAATCATGAGGGGCATGCCCTCCCTTATTGCACAGCAGTACAAGTTTCTTACCTCTGACCGCGCCGTTAACGAACACATGTCATACATGTCCATCTATATAACAGGCGATGCTTCCTGGAACATTGTCTACACCCCTTATTTCACATTCTCCCCCTTCACCCAGAGGCAACATACAAACCCGTACTCCTTTGAGTTTTTCCACGGCGACAACATCTTGCCAATGAGCGAAGCCGTCGCTGAGAGCGGAGTTTTTACCTTTGAAATTGATTTGACCGAAATGAACAGAGCCATCAGAAGCCCCGAGACATATTTGCAGATTGATGAGCACACGGCAGAGGCTCTCAGGGAATTTGCAGTGGAAGTAGGGATTGATTTAACTGCGTCAGACGCGCAGATAACCGCTCAGGTCGGCAGTTTTCTTGAGGGGTTTGGCACATACACCCTCTCCCCCTTTGTCGTGGCAGAGGATGAAGATTTCGTCATGTACTTCCTCAGGCACTCCCGCCAGGGCTTCTGTATCCACTACGCCACAGCCGGCACCCTTATGCTTAGGGCACTCGGCATACCCGCCCGTTTCGTCAGCGGGTTCATCGTGGTGGCTCAGCGCCACGAAGTGGGCGAGCCTATTGTAATCACCGACAGGTATGCCCACGCATGGGTTGAGGTGTTCTTCGACTATGTGGGCTGGCTGCCCCTTGAGGTCACTCCCCCCGCCACCGGCTTTGGCCCTAGTGACGGCAGGCCGGGCCCCGGCGGCGTAGCGCAGTTTACTCCTGGCTGGGATGAGTATTATTATGAGGACTTGTTCCTGCCTGACTGGATGTTTGATTCCGTAGAGCCCTTTGACCCCGGAGAGGCGGGTATAGGCGGCTTCGCCGCCGAGGCTCCTGAAGGCATAACCTTGGTTCTAAGGGGTATTGGTATAGGCCTGCTGGTTGCAGTTGTGCTCGCCGCGCCCTTTATAAACAGGCGCATTGTAATGAGGCGGCGTGAACAGCAGTTCACCCAGGACGACACCAATGCCGCAGCCATCGCTGCATGGCGGTACTTAAACCGCTTGCACCGGTTTAGAAAATCAACCCCGCCCTCCGCAGGGGTTGAGGATATAGCCTTAAAGGCGCGTTACAGCCAGCATTCCATTTCCGAGGACGAACGGGCTGACATAGTGCGCTATGCCGGCGAATATGCTCAAAAGGTATATGAGTACCGCAACGGGCCTTTTAGCAGGTTCTGGGTGAAGTATATCCGCGGCATGTAAGCCATTTCAACCAATTAGTTTGTTATATTGCACTATTTATCATTTTTGTTTGAAATATTTTGGTGCATTGTGATACAATGACTCTACTAAATTTCACTTGGAAAATATTGATTGTGCACGCAATCACATAAATGTAAGGAGGACGACCAATGCTCACACCTAAAGAGAACATGCGCGAAACAATCCGTGGCGGAAAACCCAACCGTTTTGTCAACCAGTTTGAGGCTATCCAAATTCTGCCGCACCCCTACCTGATGTTTAATCCCGGAGTGGAAAAAGGCGGTCCTGATGTTGTAAATCCATGGGGCATCACAACATCATTCCCAGAAAACGTCCCCGGCCAGTTCCCTGTCCATACAAAGGAAAAAATAGTTGTCAAGGACATCGAAAACTGGCAAGACTATGTCAAAGCCCCGCCCCTGAAGTTTACGGATGAGCAGTGGGCCATCTGTAAGGGTATCTATGACTCAGTAGACGGCTCAAAGTCTTACAAGGCTACCTTCGTCGCACCAGGCCTTTTTGAGCAGACTCACCATCTTTGTGAAATCACAAATGCCCTGGAATACTATTTGACAAATCCCGACGAAATGCACGATATGATTAAAGTTCTAAAGGACTGGGAACTTGAGCTGGCAGAGGGCATCTGCACCCACCTCAAGCCCGATGCTATTTTCCATCACGATGACTGGGGTAGTGAAATCAGCACATTCCTCAGGCCGGAGATGTTTGCAGAGTTCTTCCTTGAGCCTTATAAAGAAATCTACAAATACTACCATGATCACGGCGTAGAGTTTATTTTCCATCACAATGACGCATATTCTGCTACCATAGTGCCTTATATGATTGAAATGGGCATTGATGTATGGCAGGGCTGTATGGCCTCAAATGATGTCCCTGCGCTCATTAAGCAGTATGGCGATAAAATTACTTTCATGGGCTCCATCGACAATAAGTTCGTCGATTTCACAGGCTGGACCCAAGATGATGTACACAATGTAGTTCACAGAATCCTCGATGAAGTGGGCGATCCAAAATACTTTATCCCCTGCATCACACAGGGCGGCCCAGGTTCCTTGTACAAGGGCACATACAAAGCTCTGGTCGATGAAATTGACAAGTACAACATCGAGAAGTTCGGGCTTCAAGAAAGTGATTTAGACAGACTTCCGTTGCAAATAATGTTTGAGTAATCAAAGAAGGGGGGCTGTTCTGGCAGCCCCCTTTTCAAATCATGCGGGTATAGGAGTGTAGTATGACTATTTTTGTAACAGGCGGTGCGGGGTATATAGGTTCCCACGTAATAGTGGAACTTCTTGCACAAGGCTATGATGTCGTGGCCGCAGATAATTTTTCCAACAGCAAACAGGAGGCCGTTTGGCGCACCCGTCAGGTGTCAGGCGCGGACTTTCCTTTTTATGAAATGGATATCTGTGATGTAGATGGGGTTGCCACAATCCTCACAGCCCATGAAATAGACTGCGTCATTCATCTCGCAGGACTCAAGGCTGTCGGCGAATCTGTGAGCAAGCCCCTTGAGTATTATTCAAACAACATAGTTTCCACAATTTCGCTTTTGACCGCAATGGAGGAATGCGCAGTCCGGAAGCTGATTTTCTCTTCTAGCGCGACTGTTTACAGCGGCGATAACGAAATGCCCCTGAGTGAGGAGTCACGCACAGGCAATTGCACAAACCCCTACGGCTGGACTAAGTTCATGTGTGAGCAAATAATGACTGACTTTTCTAAGGCTCACAAAGATTTTTCTGTCGTGCTGCTGCGGTACTTTAACCCCATCGGAGCTCACAGCAGCGGCATGATCGGCGAGGACCCACAGGATATCCCCAACAATTTAATGCCATACATAGCTCAAACGGCCGTCGGCCAGCTTCCTTCCCTGAGTATTTTCGGCGACGACTATGACACTCCTGACGGTACCGGCGTGCGTGATTATATCCATGTCTCCGACTTGGCTACAGGACATGCCGCTGCTGTTGATTATTTGGACACCCAAAGCGGCGTAAGCATTTTCAACTTAGGCACGGGCAAAGGGGCTAGCGTACTGGAGCTTGTAACAGCCTTCGAGAAAGCCGCAGGCCTGAAAATCCCCAAAAAGATTGTAGCGCGCCGCCCCGGTGATTTGGCGGTGTGCTACGCCTCAACAGAAAAAGCCAAGCGTGAGCTTGGCTGGGAAGCGAAGAAGACAATAGAAGATGCCTGCGCCGACACATGGCGCTGGCAGCAGAATAAACAAAGGGATAGCACCCACGTTTAGCTTGAAAGGAGCTGTAGTATTATGCCGGCAATTAAAATCGAAATAATCAAGGGCAAGTCTGATGAATATAAGAAGGCACTTTTTGAAGCCGTGTTTGAGGGGCTTTCAAACGCCATTTCAACTCCGCGGGAGAAGCTCACCCAGAGAATTTTTGAATGGGAAGAGGGTAATTACGACTTGGCTCCGGGTAAGTCAGATAAGTATACCCTGATTGAAGTTAGGCTGCTTCCTGGCCGCGATGCCGTACTGAAAAAGTCAATTATCTCTGAGATTACCCGCACATTGGGCGAGCTTCTGCAAATCCCGCCCAGCGAGATTTTAATAATTATCAGCGACCCGCCCCTTGAGAACTGGGGGCACGGAGGGCTTCAAGCGTTAGAGTGGTAGAGTAATCACACCGAGGTCTTGGTCTGCCTCCAAAACTGCCGCCGTGCATCTTTTTAAGGGGTAGCCGTCAGCTACAAATTCAAACTCGTACTCCCCGCTATTTGCGCAAAGGGCGTGCCGAAACCGCCCGCTTGGGTCTGTAATGGTCATTGAATATAGCCTGTCGCCCCTAAAGAGCCTTATCTCAGCATCATCAGCAGGTATTAGTGCATCACCGTTTTGTAACATCAGCGTTCCGGTAACGAGGTATTTCATTTTTTGAGAACTCCTGTCGCCACATCGCGGAATATGTTACAGGCGGTGGTGCTCTGTTCATGTTTCCACGCAAATACGTTGTCAATCCTTGCATCATCACCCGGAATGGGGATAGTCACCACTTCGGGCATAAGGTGCATCTGGTATGAAGTTCTGGGCAAAATCGCTATTCCTATCCCTGCGTTTACAGACATTATGGCAGCTTCCGCCCTGTTGTAGTAGTTGATAATATTAGGTGAAATGCCGCGGTTTTTGCAAATGCGGGCAATCCGGCCTGTGAGCCATGCATCAGTCCTGGATATAGACACCATGGGGTATTCCTTTATGGTATTCCAGTCATTTATGTCAATCTCGCCGGCAATTGACTTGTTTACAAAAAGTCCCACCTGTCCAAAGCCTATGTGCTGCGAGGTGTAGCCCGTTGCTCCTGTGAGCATTTCCGCATTTGAGAAATAAAAATCATATGCGGCTTTCCGGACAGAGTTAACAAGTTCTGTGCCCTCCAGCAGGTCAATGTCAACCTGAATGGATGGGTATTTTTTGTACAGGGCCACCAGGCAGTCGCTAAGTTTACGGATTAGTGACGATAGTGCTGCAATTTTTATGTGTCCTGTCCTGCCTTGCGCCATATTTTGAAGGCGCATTTCCGCACTGCTCAGTGTTTCCAGGGCTCTTATTGCGTATGGCAAAAACTCCAGCCCTTCTGCTGTCAGGGTGATTCTTCTGCTTGTTCTGTTAAACAGCTTAACTCCCAGCGTGTTTTCAAGGATTTTCACACTATGTGTGACTGCCGGCTGTGATATAAAAAACTGCTCTGCCGTGCGTGAGAAGTTTAGGGTGTTAGCCGCCGATACAAAAAGCCGAAGTTGCATTGTGTCCATAAATATTGCCCTCCACTGTCATATGCTATCATAATTATAGCCAAATTACAAGAGGGATGCGAGTGTGTTTGCCAAGGGGCCGGCACTAAATAGATGTATGCGCTTAGCTTGCTTCGGTCAGTTCCGGCACTAATAGAGGCATGCGCTCTTCTTGCTTCGGTCAGTTCCGGCACTAATAGAGGCATGCGCTCTTCTTGCTTCGGTCAGTTCCGGCATAAAGCCGGAATTCCCTTCGCAAGCTGAGCGCATGCCTCTATTAGTGCCTACTGCCGTGGAGAGCTGTGTGGCTGTAATTCACGCAGTTCTAAAGCCATCCGCCGGATATGGGCGCTGCTCTGTGAAAAAGCGTGGCGGCCTACGTCAGTCACGTCTACTCTGGCAAAGGCCTGGATTTCTTCCAAAATTTGTGTTCCAGGACTGCGGCCGCCCCACTTTCCCCCAGAGCAGCACCCATGTCCGGCTGGGTTGGGGAATGTAACTTTGTTACGCACTGCTGCTTTTTGAGTTTCTGCCGTAGACAAGGTAGAGCACAATGGCTGAAATTGTCATCATGATTACGGAGTAGACGAACACTAGCGCAGCACCGTCGCCGCCTCCGTCTGCCGTTGTAAGGTTATTGATTTCAACACCAAGCGGTACGGCAAGGGGGTTATGCATAAATATGGACATGTCAAACTCAGCGAGCAGACTGTTGAAGTTTAGGGCAAAAACAGCAAGTACGGAAGGTAAAATAACTGGCATTATTACTCTGATAAAGGCATATAGGGGTTTTGCTCCCAAGTTTTTCGCAGCGTCTTCAAGGGTGTTGTCAATTGAAAAAAATGAGGCGCGGGTCATCCGTAGAGTGAATGGTATGCAGATGATTATATAACCCAAGACCATTATCCAGGTGGTGTTTGTGAGAGGTTGGTTAAACATAAACCACTGGGGGCGGTTAAATGTGGAAACGAGCCCTAGTGCTATAAGCACTGTCGGCAAAAGCCACGGAATCATAAACGCATATTCAATAGCGGTACTGAGTTTGCTTTTATGTTTTGTAATAAGCCGGCACACAAGAAGCATCAAAATGGCAACGCCGCTTGCCGCCAACAATGAATAAAATGCGCTTGTAAAGAGCGGGCTGAAGTTTTGAGTAAGTACCATTACGTAATTGTCAATCGTTAGCGCACTTAGGCTAAACTCGCGCTGCGCAATGGTATGTGCATCCGTAAAGGAAAACAGCACAATCATAATAACCGGAGCAATGTAAATTAGAAACAGCACATAGGCATATATATGGGCTAGAACATTTATAACCGGGTTTCGTATTTTTTGCTTAACAAGGTCTGTCTTTACTTTGGAAACTGAAAGATAGTGCCCGCGCTTTTCGAGCCAGGAAAGCACCCCTATAAGCAAGATAGACGATGCGCCTAGAATTATTGCAAGAAGTGCAGCGATGTCCCTGCTGCCTTGGAGCCTTGAAAGCTGTAATATCAAAGGGGTTATTGCGCGAAATTCCGAACCGCCCACAAGAAGCGGCGCGGCAATCGCACTTAGCCCACCCAAAAATGTGAACACGGTAACTGCAGTCAGCGACGGCAAAAGCACTGGAAGCACCACCCGCCACAAAATTGTCAAAGGGGATGCACCCATGTTCCGGGCGGCCTCAATTGTTTGATAATCGACATTGCGCAATGCGTTTCGTATAAAAATCATATGATTGCCGGTTGCGGCAAATGTCATAACAAAAAACACTGCCCAAAAGCCGCTGAACCAGTCTTGCTCTAAGTTAGGGAAAATTTGTACAAGAAAATTTGTGATAAACCCATTTTGGCCATACAAAAAAACATACCCCGACACCAAAATAATTCCGCTGTAAATCAGAGTAGTCATATATCCAAGCCTAAGGATTTTCGCTCCAAAAATTTTGAAATAATCAGTTATCAGCACCAGTGTCACACCGACAAAGCCCACCGTAATGGAAAGAATTGGCGCAAGTATAAAGCTGTTGCGCAGAGCCTGCATAGCGCGCGGCGCATTGCGCATGCGCTCAATTGCGCGTAGTGTAAACTCGCCGTTTTGCCAAACAACATTTGTAACAGTACTTATGTTTGGCACAACAAGCAAGGCGGCAATAAACCAAATCAGCCCCGTAAAAACAAGAGCTTTCACTACGTTGCCTTTTGTGAAGCAGGATGTTATACCAGGCCTTGGGGAAATGTTTGGCTGCGCGCCTAATGTGCGGGTGCGTTTTTTTGTAAAAATCACAGTTGGCCGTTCCTTTCATATTGCAAAAGACTGGATGGGTCAAAACTTAGGCTAACTGTTTCCCCGATTTTGTATATAGCTATGCCACTGTTTTTTTCCACTACCTTCAAAATACAGCCCTGCGCGTCAACGGTATGTTTTATGTACAGCCCGTAATACTCGGAGGAAATCACCTTTGCTTCACCCCAAATTATGTGATGTGGTTTGGGTGCGTTTGCGTAAAGCCGCTCAAGGCGGATATACGTGGTCTTGTCTGTTAGAATATTTGCTTTTTTCAAAAATTCGGGGCTGAGTTTGTTAATATCTCCAATAAAATTGCAAACAAACTCTGTTTCGGAGAGATTGTATATCTCGTTGGGTCTGCCGATTTGCTCGATTTTCCCTTTGTTGAAAACCGCAATCCGGTCGGAAAGGGTCAGCGCTTCTTCTTGATCGTGGGTTACATAAATAGTCGTTATTCCAAACTTACGCTGGAGGTCTTTAAGTTCATTGCGGAGCTGGATGCGCAGCCTTGCATCCAGGTTGGACAGCGGCTCGTCCAGGCAAATTATAGACGGGGATGTTACCAAAGCGCGTGCTATTGCAACGCGCTGTTGTTGTCCGCCGGAAAGCTGATTTACCTTACGCACCAGTTGAGCGTCGTCCAGCTCTACTTTACGTGCGATTTCTTCTACTTTTTTCTTAATTTCTGCCTTGGGCATCGCTTTCACCTTCAGGCCGAAAGCTATATTTTCATACACAGACATGGATGGGAACAGCGCGTAGTTTTGAAACACCATACCTATGTTGCGCTTTTCGACATCCAAGCGCGTTATGTCATTGCCGTTTACACTAACCGTGCCGCTCGATGGAATTACAAAGCCCGTTACCGTGCGGAGCAAAGTTGTTTTTCCGCAACCCGAAGGTCCTAGAAGGGTGAAAAACTCCCCTTCCAGAACTTCGATGCTAATATCATGTAGGACGGAAAATCCTCCAAAGGCTACAGAAATATTATTTAATGCAATCATAATTTTTCTGCTCCCGTTTTTATTGCATGTAATTAAGAAGAATGTGCTCAAGCCAATCGCCCATTCTCGGTGCGATAAAGTCCCAGTCAATTTGCTGGTGGGGCAGGCCGGCGATTACACTGTTAAATGGCGGTAGCCCTTCGAGTGCGGCGGGATGCGCTGGTACAAAGCCGAACTCGGCACTGAAGTCGTGCATTACTTCCGCTTGGCCGAACCAGTCTATAAAGCGGCGGGCAGCCTCGGGATTGCTTGCGCCGTTCACTAGCGCAACACCTTCAATGGAGAAGGGAACGCCCACGCCGGGGCTTGCAAAGCCTGCACTAATTCCGAATTGTTCCTCACGGACAGGAATGCCGTGCGACCACATTTGGCTCATAACCGCATCGGACGGGCCGGAAATTTCTGCGGCCATATCCTGATTTGTTGATACACCGTGTCTGAATTTAGCTGCGATGTTTTCCCAACCCTCGGCGGAAACTCCTAAGTGCCCGGCCGGGTCAATAAAGCGGTTGAAGATACCGCTTAGAACCATCTGCACCGTGCTTCCACCTAGTGCATCAGGCACGGCGTAACGGCCGTGGAAATACGGATTTTGCCACAAGTCAAGCCAGTCGCCGGGAGTGTCACCGAAGCCGATTTGATTTTGGTCGTAGATTAGCATATTGCCAACGAGAATTACTGCATGGAAAAGACCGTCTGCATGATTTCCCACGGGGATTTCACCTGCCCAAGGCGGGGTGTGGGGTACAATAATATCGTTATCCTCAAGCTGCCACCAGAGCATCGGATTGAACCCGAAAAGAACGTCCGCTTGCGGATTGTCGCGTTCTGCAACAAGCCTGTTTGCAATATCAACTCCGCCACCGTCAACCTGCAAGACAACAATGTCAAGGTCTGCCAAGGCTCTTTCGGCAATCCAGTCACCGCGCCCGTCTGATAGTGCGTTGGAATAAAGTACGATTGTCTCTTGCCCATTTGTTTGGGGCTGCTGTTCGTCAGCCTGGGCAGGCTGCGTGCCGGTTTGTGCTGGCTGTGCCTGCTCTTGGGCACAAGATGATAATAACACCAATCCCGAAATCATCACGAGAAGTATAAGTGCTTTCTTAAAAAAGCTTTTCATTTGGTAAGTTCCTCCTAAAATTTTTTCTCACTTCATCAGGATATCAGGCTCAGGTAAAATCAAAAAGCAGGTTTGTGTAAAGGTTTTGAAAGAACGATGTAAAACTTATCTAAAAGACCTTGAAAAGCTAAAAAAACGTGATATGTTGGAAACAAGGAATTTTTCATCTGCATCAAAAAACGAGGGAAAACACATACATGTTCTGCGTTTTTTCTCGCCATTAGGAGGCATAAAAATGCGTACAAAAATATACGGACACCGTGGCAGTAGCGGAGTTTGTCCGGAAAATACCATGCTGAGTTTCAAAACAGCTCTTGAGCAAGGGGCGGACGGCATTGAGCTCGACGTACAACTTTCCAAGGACGGCGTCCCGGTGGTCATACATGACGAAACTCTTGAGCGCACAACAAATGGAACAGGTTTTGTCAAGGACTTCACCGCAACACAGTTACAAACTCTAAACGCCGGGCAGTCCGAAAAAATCCCGACACTTGAGGATGTTCTTCATCTGATCGCCGGTACGTCTGCCGAACTTAACATCGAGCTTAAGACAGTACCCTTCCTCTATACGGATATAGAGGAAAAGGTCCTTTCTACCGTACATAAGGCCGGCGCAGAGAACATGGTCATCTATTCGTCATTTCATTTGCCTACATTGCTCCGCTTGAAGTCTATCTGTAGCAACGCAAGAATCGCATGGCTTTTGGCTATGGGCTTTCCACTACCCCACCCCGCCGACTGCATCGAAACGCTTAGCCTTGACGCTCTGCATTTGGAGAAAAAAATGCTTTTGGCAAATCCCACGCACTATGCCCAAGTCTATGACAAAATCAGGGTTTGGACGGTGAACAACTCTGATGAAACTGAATCCCTCATAAACTTTGGCGTTGCAGCCGTTATAACTGACTACCCGGAGATGTCCGAGAAGTTTTGTTAACGGCTTTTGTTAACGGCTGCTGTAAAATTATACCTAAAACAAAAATGGACGTTAAGCCGTCCATTTTTGCTTATATGAGAGCTGCGTGGTGTAATTCCCGCAGATCTAAATCCATTCTAAAGCCATCCGCCGGATATGGGTACTACTCTGTGAAAAAGCGGGGCGGCCGCAGTCCTGGAACACAAATTTTGGAAGGATTCCAAGTTTATGCCAGAGTAGACGTGACTGACGGAGGCCGCCCCGCTTTTTCTCAGAGTACTCGCCCCTGTTCGATGGATGGTTTAGGATATATGTGCCCTTTTTCGCATAGTGCCCGATTTTAGTTCTTACTGCGAGAAATACTCCAGAATTGTGTCCACTGTGGCATCGGCCATCTCGGCTTGTTTTATGGGGTCTATTAGCCATGCAAAATCTTCGATGTTCACAATGAAGCTCGATTCAAGCAGGACGTGGGGAGCCCACGTGGGGCGGCAGACGTAGAAGTTGGCTTGGTTGATGCCCCTGTGCCTGTTAGTGCCGGGGTTGATGTAATACATCATATCCAGAGCTATCCTGGAAAACGGGGCACTGCTTTGGTTTCGGTACCATACGGTAAAACCACGGATATTCCGAGCGTTTGTGGTGTGTTCCACACTATTTATATGAAGCGATAAGAAGAGATCCGGCTTTACCTGCCTGCTCAGTGCCACCCTGTCCGAAAGGGAAACAGTGGCGTCACTATCTCTCGTCAAATATATTGTAGCCCCTAGCTCCTCAAGCCGCTCCGCCAGTTTGAAGGTGTTTATCAAAACTATGTAACTCTCGGGCATACTGCGCCCCATGGGACCTATGGCACCAAGATCGTCACCGCCGTGACCTGCATCGAGTACGAATGTGAAGCCCTCAAGCGGCATATCCCCCGGGGTTACCGGCCTTCGCCTTCTCAGGCGCAAACGCACCTCTCCGTCTTCAAATTCCACATAGTAGCCCTCAAGGCTCACATCATCCCTGATTCTAAGTAGGTGGTATGGTATGCCCCCATCTATTCCGCTGGTGGCACTTTCAATCATCGCCCCAGATAAGTCTGCTGGAAACTCAATAGGCGGGGGTGAGGTGTGCATTCCAAAGCTAACCCGCAAATAGCGTCCGTCAAGCTCGGCATAAATGGCGGGGAACACGCTGGAACTCCAGGCTATAACATCATACAGCCCGCCTATGCGGTACTGGCCTGCACCGAGCACGTCATTTGTAAAGCCCTCCGCAGTTGCATGGGTCACATCGTCCCTGCGTATCCACATTCCCCCTGATAGGCGGAAAAAACCATTCGTTGACTCGGCGGTTATACGGTCGCGCTGCCCTCTGACGAGCTTCCAGTCCGAGCCGCCGCTAAGCGTATTGCGCGGAAAAACCCACGCTGCATCGGCAGATACTGTGGCATACCTAGGGGCCGTGACCTGTGTTACAGTCGGCGCAGGGGTAGGCGGCGGGGGCGGCGTTGGCAAATTGCGGGTTATGGTGCGTGTTACAGGAGTTTGGCCCTCTTGGGTAAATGTAAATTCATTGACGCCCGGCGCCACAGGCACATGCACAAAGAAAAATCCTTCAACAGTGCGGTCTCTGACCAAGTTGCCATTTACGAACAGCCGCTCATTGGGGTCGCTAGTCCCTGTTATGTTAAACCCGCGTGTCGCTGTGAGCTCCGCTTCTATGGTTGCATTGTTTGCAGGGGTTCCGATAGATAGGGTATCCAAAATAATTACAGGCTCACGTATGACCATTGTGTCATCTAAGTCGAAATAAAAATCCCTTATTGCGTCACCGACTGCGCCTCTTAGATGGTTGCTTCGGAAAAACACGCTTCCCTGCGCCACATCAGAATCAGTTACCATCTGCATTTGACGCACCATTTCACCCTGCCAGTTAGGCCCGTGGTTATCCTCTTCACGCCAGGCCGCATGGCCTATTATAAGATCCACATCGCTATCGCGGCACAAATCTTCCCACCAAGTGAAAACAGCTTCAAAATCGGCGATGGCAAAGCCTATATACCAGTATATCTGCGGCATTATGTAATCCACCATTTCATCGGTGACCCAGAGCCGGGTATCGGCGTAGAGGGCGTGGAAAGATTCCATCCCCCTAGTTGTAGGCACGCCCAGAGGATGGCTTGTTTCGTTTTTCCATATGGCTGTCGGAGAGATGCCCCATGTTACATCTCTGTCAAGCTCTTCGTTGAGGCTGCGGATTTTCGACTGGATATCCCTTACCAAAGTGTTGACATTCTCACGCCGCCAGTAGTGTAGGTCCATTCCGTCACCATAGCGCTCAAAAGATGCTGCATCATCGAAGTTAGTATCCGGATAGAAATAGTCATCGAAATGAATGCCATCCACAGCGTAGTTTCTAATGAGATTTTCAATCCCGTCAATTATAAGCTGCCTTGCCTCAGGCAAGCCGGGGTCGAGGAACAGCCCGCTGCGCCCATTATTGTCTGTCCAGCCCACAGCTAATTCGGGGCGCAGGCGCACCGGATGGTTTTCGTACAAGGTGTTGGGGTCGGATGAGTTTGTTATGGTGTGTATGATTCTGTAAGGGTTAATCCATGCGTGTAGTTCAAGATTGTTTGCGTGGCTGACTTCAATCCAGTAAGCCAGGGGGTCAAAGTCCGAAATTCCCACGCCCTGAGTTCCCGACAGCCAGTGGCTCCACGGGAAAATATCCGACTCATAAAAAGCATCCCCTGTCGGCCGCACTTGGAAAATAATGGTATTTAAGCCGAGTTCCACAGTCCGTGCCACTATTTCATCTATTTCTTGCTTCATCGCCTCGGCAGAAATCCCCGGGGCTGTTGGAAAATCAAGATTAATTACTGTGGTTACCCAAACCCCGCGAAACTCACTGGGCAAAACCTCAAAAATCGGCTGAGCTTCATATGGCTCTTCTTCGCCGCCGGGTGATGGTGTGTAAATATCAAAGGAAATGGGCATAGCTTCAGCCCCCCGTGCATAATAGGGCGGCGCACCGGGAGCACCTGCAATGTTATAAATTAAGAAGATGCCACTGCCGATTAGGGCGCACATCAGCAGCGCAGAGATTATTAAGCGGCTTTTTGTTTTCAACTTCACCTATCCTATCACTACGCAGAATTGGCCTCATTTAATAAGTGTAGGGCCAGCCACGGAATTTGCATATATTTAACAGTAGGATTGTATCATAAAAGTATCAGTCAAGGCAATAGCCGATGGCCCACAGAAATTAGCAGGGGGTGCTGCAAAATGCAGCACCCCTTCCCTTTGCTTTGCCTTGCTGCGCTGATTACTTCACCTCGGGCACTGCGCTTTCGTCTTTGATTACTTGCCGGACAATTCCTTCAGGCACTCCTGTGAAGTTTATGTTCTTGGTGGTTTTAGCCTCGAAAGTTTCGGCTCTTACAATTTCTGTGAGATCCACACCTGTAGCAGCCTTGACAGTGTCGAAAGCCCGAGCCATTGCTATGGGTACGTTTTCGGTCATGCCTGCCACACCTTGGCCGTCGCTGCCGAAAATTGTAACTTTGTCAATTCTCGACATAGGCTCTGCCACACTTTTGGCAATTTCAGGCAATCTGTTTACAATCATTTCAATTACGGCAGCCTCGCCGTATTGCTTCATGGCCTCGGCCTTTTCCCTAATCGCTTCGGCTTCCGCTACGCCCCGGGCTCTGACCGCTGCGGCCTCGGCTTCACCGCGGAGCCTTGTGGCTTCGGCTTCTTTTTCGGCTTCAAGTCTCTTCGCTTCCGCATCTTGAGTTCTCCTAAACAGCTCGGCCTGCGCTTCAATTTTCTTGGCCTCGGCCTCTTGGGTTCTCTGGAACAGCTCCACCTCTGCCTCCTGCTCCTTGCGGTATCTGTCGGCATCCGCCTGTTTGCGGACTTCTGCGTTTAGGGCGCGCTCTTTGACTTGCGCTTCTTTTTCCTTGAGCTCTACTTCGCGCTCTGACTTTGCAATCTCAGCGTCAACTGAGGCTGCTTCAATGGTTTTCCGCTGGGTTTCCTGCTCAATTTTAAATGCAGCTTCTGCCTTAGCTTTTTCGGTGTCGGAGATTTTTTTCAGCTCCGCCTGCCTTATTTCAAGCTCATTATTTCTCTGGGCAATTTCAAGTTCCGCTATGACACGGGCATCGTTTGCTTCCTTGGCCGCCCCTGCTTCCGCAACTTGAATATCTCTCTTAGCCTTGGCTTTGACAATGGCTGCTTTTTTTGTAATCTCCGCCGTATTGTATGCACCTAGGTTTTCAATCAGTTTCTGGTCGTCTGTGACGCTTTGAATGTTGCAGGTTACAATTTCGACGCCCAGCGCCTTCATATCCGCATCTGCAGCATTTTTGATTTCTGCGCTAAATCTTTCCTTATTTTGGGAAAGCTCTTCCAGTGACAAGCTGCCGACGATTTCTCTCATATTGCCTTGTAGCGAATCCTGTAGATCCTGAATAATCATTTCCGGACTCTTGTTGAGAAAGTTCTTCATGGCAAGGTCAAGGGTGTCCGATTCCGGACATATGCGCACTTTGATTACAGCGTCAATATTTACGTTAATAAAGTCTTTTGTCGGAATTGACCTGCTGATAACGGGGACTGTGACCTGTTTTAGATACAGGCTGTCAGTTCTTTCAAGAAACGGAATCCTTATACCGGCTTTTCCTATGAGCATTTTGGGCTTTTTGCGCAGGCCTGAAATAATAATCGCTTTGTCAGGCGGCGATTTCACGTAGCCTAGTAAACATATTACTACTATAATTATCACAGGAATCAAAATCAAATACATTAAATCCATAGCACATTTTCCTTTGCCTTAAAATATTTTTCTCGTCATATTTGCCACCGAATCTCTCTATTGCTTTATCTCTTTATCTCTTTTGAGCAAATGCGCTTCCCCAAACGCAAAGCTCAGCTTGCATTTAGCCGTCCACCTCCTTTGGCACAAATAAATTTCTTTCCCCTCGGACATATCCGAATCTATAAAATAGCTCCTCGGCGCGTTTCTTTAGGTCCTGTAGCTTCACAAGTTCCGGTACGGCACGGTATGTCTCTGCCGTATCGCCCGCAATCCGGTAGCCTGCGTGCCCAATGTATCTCACAACATCCACCGGCACAAGACTTTCAAACATGCGCAAGGATTTATCTATCTCCGTAAGAAATAGCATCAGCTTCTCGTCTTCTTTGGTCTTTGAAAGTAGCTCAGGCTTTTTTCCGAGAAGTTCTAAGCTGATTTTCGCTTCGGCTGCATCTACATAAACAGCCTTTGCCTGCCTGGCAGATTTTACAGACTCCACAAATTCATCATAAAATTCCAAAATAGCATAAAGCCCTTGCAGGTGCAGTAAAAAAACTTCCTCAAAAGGGCTCTTGCAGGTAATTAGGCCGTCAGGCGAAGTGCGTTCACTGCGTTCCTTCATATACTTCTGATAGGCCCGCGAGTTCGTTGTTATGTACCTGGCGACACTCTGGGGGATAACATCTGCTTCATCGGGAGAAAGGTCAATCCGCGGAAAAAACTCACGCAAGCTTTCCCTAACCTCCGGCGGTATATTCGCATTGTCCTCAGCGGTCCATTTGTCAACTATTGCAGCCGCATCGTCTTCGGGCTGCCAGTAGTCTTGCAGCGTAAGTTTTGTCATAGCCATCACCCCTGTGTACAATCGCCGTATTCTATCACAGTTTCATCTGCTTATTCAAGGTTAATTTCGTTAATATGCGGTGCAAAAAGTTAAAAACCCTAAACTCTAAAATTAAAGCGTAAAGGCGCGGATGCGCATTGCGCATCCGCGTATTTTGCAAGCTGCCTTTAATTTCTGCTTGGGCTTTTCCCTATTTCGCTTCGGCCGCCTGCGCCTGACTTCGTTATGGGTTTATTGTCAGAACTGCATTAGCCCCTACAGCCATGTACTCCCTTACACCCACGTTCTGTACTAGGGTCCCTTCTGCTGTAAATGTGCCTGGATTTACTACGCGGGCGTAATAGTGATAGGTTCTCCGTCTGCCTCTGGAGGTTGAATTGGAATCAAAAAATGTAACCCGCTGACCTTCGGTCCGGGCAAATGCCAGTAGGCCTGAACCTCCTGTCCTTCCGTCGAACCGCGCCGAATGGGGTAAATGCACAAGGCCTGCCGGAAGAAAATCAGTCACCACATATGAACCGCCCAGGGAGCGCGCGGAGTACTCAATAGTAATCTGAACGCGTACCAAGTCACCCTGCTCAAAGGTGTTGCTGCTGATGTTTGACCCCGCCCTGAAAAACTCGCGCCGGACTACTATGTCATTTTCCACAGTGCTAAAGTCCTCAAGAGCAGTACGCACCACCGATACAGCACCCACATCGCCTGTCACTGAAACAATGTTAAACTCACTTATATTCATAGCCGGAATGCGCAGTCTAAACGACCTTCTGTTTCCAAGGTCCCTAGTCACAGTTTCACCAAAAAGGGTATAGGTTATGGAGGCTGTCACCGCTTCGCGGTTTACTATTTCATGAGAAATGAACTTCAGGCGCTCCACATTCATCCGTAGGAAGCCATCATGGTAAGACACATCATGCCGCCGGTATCTCATGGAGTATTCAAACATCCCGGTGCTCTCTGGAAGCCCAAGCTGTGCCGCCAGCAGGGCGGTGACAGATGTGGCATCCAGTATTTGTGCGCGGTTAGCCCCGTCGTTTACCCTGTAAAGTGACGCCAGAGCTTGAACATGCGGTGCAATGCGTTCATTGTAGAGTGTTAGGGCCATCTGTCTCTCACCCAGCGCGGCAAAGCCCAGGGCTATATATGCAGTGTTTCTAACCGATAGGCCTTCGAGTTTCGCATAGCTTTGCAAGTCCAGCAGCACAGGCTCTCCGAGCATAGCAAGGCCGTATAGGGCAAGCATCCTATTGTCGGTTTCTGATGAGTGGAAAACCCGCCGCAAGTAGCCTGTGAGGGCAGGCAAATTCACATCCTCTTTTATAAACGGCAGAAGCATAACTGTGGTTTGAAGCTCGGCATATGCATACGGCAAAATAGCGATTCCGCCCATATCCGCCCCGTGGCTAATCTGGTAATCCAGCAGGTCAACACTGCCCACTGCATCAAACAATTCGATATCAGGAAAATGTGTTTCAATAAGCCTCGTGGCTTCCCTGCGTGTCACAAAACCTTCAATTCTGGCTCCACTGCCCCACCAAGTATTGCGCAAGGCAAATAGGTCACTTAAAAAAGTGCCTCGTCCGCGGTCAGTAAATGTTATGTCAGTAAGCCCTCCTGGATTTACACCAAAGACAGTGCCCGCAGTGACTTCATAGAATACCGCCGTATCCACTTGGCGGTGGGAATCTAAAACAGTATACGCATGCCTTACGGCATCGCTGTGTCCTGCGACGGTGGCGCGTATTGTCAGGCTGCCTGCCCCTTGCTCTGCTTTCTCCCACAGGGGTATGTTCACGCGGGCAAATGAAGTTCCCGTAGCCCTGCGTATATCATCTGGCGCACTGTCGCGCCAAACTTCAAAGTTTACAGTTTCGCCGCCTGTTAGGGCAGTGCCGTAGACATTGACTCCTATATACGGCCTGTCCCCCACAAGGAATGTGCTGCTAAGCGAATAGTGCAAGAACATGGGCTGTGTCACACGAAGGTTTGAAACGGAGTTTCCTGCATATAGGTCGTCACTTATGGCCGATGCTGTTACCCGCCAAGAGGTTATGTTATGCGGCAGGCGGAATGTAAAGCTGCCTTGGCCACGGGAATCCGTGCGCAGGCTCTGAAATGTGGCTGTGTCTTCAAACCTCTCACGCACAACGGCTGCGGCCTCTTCGGCCATGCCTGGCCCAGACGGGGATGGTGCAGCCATAGCCGGTGTTTCAGCCTCACCATCTGCAAGAAAACCCTCAACCTCGACACCATCACTGACAAATGTCCTGTGGGTTGACATGCTAAACCTCAGGTTGTCGCTCACCCCCCGATACAGCATCGACAGAGTATTGACTTCATATTCCCTCAGTGCAAAAAGAGCTTCATCAACAATGCTTATGTTAACATTTGCAGCTTTAGGGTTACCGTCAGTATCTGTTGTCCGCACAGTAACCGTCACTTCGTCCCCGGGCCTGTAGCTTTCGCCTGCGGAGATTTCGATGTCAATTAAGCGGGTTCGGGGATTAAATCGCAAATGCTGGGCCATCCGCCAACCGCTGTAATATGTATGCCCGTTAAAATGAATCGCTACCACCCTCGCGTTGGGCACATGTGACTCATCAAAGGTAAATGTTAAGGGATTTGCGCCCACATGGTAGCTCAAAATACCGTCTCGCACTACAACAAACATGAAGTTGCCCTGTGTTACAGGTGCCCCGCCGCTCATTATGGTAAGTTCGACTGTATCACCAATATCGTAGCCGCCACTGTCCGCGCCGTAGAGAAACGGCGCCGAATCTCCCGCAAGCCTGAAGAACTCACTGAAGTCCCGCCCAAAGTATCTATAGTTCACAATCACGCGCCCATTGCCGTCAGCAGTTGTAATGCGGGCCCTGTAACTTACGCGCTCGCGGTCAGGCACAGTGAATGTCCTTTCGGCAACGCCGTCTGCATCTGTGGTCATCTCAAACTGCTCAACCCTGAACTCCCGCACCACAAAGGTGTAGCTCGGTACCACTTGCCGCGTGACGTGGTCATAGAACTCACCGGAGCGGACTCTCTCCCAGGATAGCTCTTCAATCTCAACTGAAATACGCTGGTTGGCCACCGGCTCCCCAAGAAAGTCGCTACGGTGTTCCGCTGTGCCGTCATTTAGGCGCTCTAAGGTTATATCGTTTATATTTACCGTGAGTGATGCCTCCGCGCCGCTCCGACTGGCCTGAGAGCGCATATGAATATCATTTATAAACACGCGCACATTAGCCGATTGCATCACCCGGCCAATTTCGGGCAAATTGGCTTCGGCCATAAACCGCAAAGTTCTCTCAGCTTGAGCATCAGTTCTGCCAAGCTGTGGCCTTACGCTCAGCTCAAGTTGCCCATCAACATCAGTCTGCCGCTGGCCTGAGTTTGGAAAACCTGTTAAATCAGTGCCGTGAACGCTGTAAGAAATTTCTAATTCAGACACAGGCGTCCCTTCAAAGAACTGCGTCATGGCATAAAAAGTAACTTCTTCACCCAAAAAGATTGCATTTACACCCGGGGTTACAGTGAGCCGGTAGGGCGGTGTCACATAGTCCATAACTGTGAATATTATTGAGCTGAGCAAGATGTCCCCGTGAAAAATAGCCAGCTCATATGATCCGGGGTTTAAGTTGGGAAGGCGGATTTCTCCTGCGTAGGTGCCATACGACACGGGGATGTTCACTCTGTGCAAAGTGTCACGGTTTGAGGATCCGCCCCACATCCCCCAACGCCACACTTCTGTCAGTGTAGCGGTTACATGAGGAATGTTTTCATACTGGTGGCGGTTTTGCACGAAGCCCCAGAGTGAAACTGTGTCGCTGCGCTGAAACAGCAGGCGGTCGAGTTGAAGAACTGCCCAATAGTCGTCCCTGCCTCTCCGGCTCAAATGCGGGCTCCCTCCTAAACTCCGGCCTCCGGCCGAGTGAAACACAGACGGCCGCACAAAGACTACAGCCGGCCTGCCATCTGCGGATGTTACAATGAGGTACTCCCCGTCAGACAGCATTCTCTCGACAACTGCAACCCCCTGTGCATCTGCCTGAAATGTCCTGCCTGAAACAGGGTCGTAAACATTAGCTCCGGCGGCTGGCCGGCCTGTTCTCATGTCATTTACCCACACAACCGCCATGCTGTTATCCGCAACCACCTGTACAGCCAAATCAGTGACTTGGACTATCATCTGATTGCGGGTGTCTCCGGCGGAGGCATTGATTACATAAAACCCCGGACGCAGGTTATTGGGCAACGTGAAGGTTTCATTCCACCTAGCTTCGTCATCCCGCCTTTCATACACTGTTTCAAAGTGAACCCTTGTTAGGTTTGAAGTATCCACCATACGGTCATCGTGAGTTAACTGTGACCAGCTCGGCAAGGATGAGAGCCTGGTTGCAGCGGCTATGCCCTCCCGCCTGCTATCAATGCGGTAAACAGAAAAGTCCACCGGCGGCCTCGCTTCATCCCTGCGGTAGCTAACCCAAAAGGTCACACGCGGCGCATCAAACGTGGGAAACTCAACATTGCGGTTTTGAAAATGCACCCTGGGGTCGCTCCCTAGAGGCCTCCGGTTACCTTCCTGAGCCGTTTCAAATGAAAATCGGTAATCCGATTCAATAACTTCACTTGTCCCAGGCAAAGTTATCCCGGCCCTGATGGTAACAGTGTAAATCCGGCCATGTGCAAGAGCGTTTCTAGGCATGAAAATTGCAGTAGAATCCCTATGTATAAAGCGCCCGTCCACATGTGGATAAATGCTAAAATAATCCGAGATGTCTATCTCACTTCCATATGAAAACATTATCTCTATGCCTGTGCGCACAGGGACATTTGCGGATTGATTACGGGGCAGGCTCGTTACAATTTCAAAGCTAATGCTCGTTTGAAACGCCCATGTAATATCCCCGTCTTCACGGCTTATCCTAAAAACATACACGCTGTTAGGCATCAGGGCAACCGCAGGCGTCACTATAAACGTATTGCCGTTTTCGCGGGTCACAACAGGCTCCGGCTCCCCATCTATTGTGATGGGCGGAGTCCCGGCATGAGCCGAAGGAGTCCGCAATACAAAAGAACTCAGCGGGTCTATACCCGATAAGCCAAACATTGTAGGAGCCAAAATATACCCATCTCGCGGCTCGTGCCCGGAGAGCACCTCCCCTGACGGCGGCAGAGTTAAGGGCTCTGCGCGCAGCGGGGTATCCGCTGCACTAAATATGCGCTGACTGGTCTGAGGCTCTTGCTGTGCAATAGCCCTCCCTTCAACGGTCTCCGGTAAAAGCTGCTGCACACCAGGCTGCGGCTCTGCCCACTCCGCACCGCTGCTGCAACCGGGTAGGGTAAGAATAGACGTTACAGATAAAACGGCAACCAGACAAATGGAAATAAATCTCTTCACTTACAAATCCCTCTCTTTTCCCTGATATTTTTTGCACATTACACATTACACATTACACGCTGGGCGGTTTCTCGGCGGACTTGGCACACGCTCAGCACTTGGCACATCTTGCATATTCGCCGCACCCGACGCACTCAGGCACACCCGCCGCACACGCTTGCGTAATAGTTTCATAATATTTATGACGAATTAATTCACAATTTGTTCCATGGAAAATTAATTTTTTGATAACAGTATATATTATTACTCCCATATTTCAACTCAATCTTGCTGCCAGGCCGGGCGAGGGGTGCAAAAGAGACCGGTATTTTTCGCATTTGAGCACACCTACGCCTAGCATAGTTGTTCTTCGAAAAATACCGATCTTTGATTTGTGTGTTCTACTGTTCCGCTTAGCGGAGAGTTAGGATAGCACAGCTTTATAGGGCTTGCCAAGAATTTTTGGGATTATTTCTCCTTTTTCCTGCCGCGCTTTTTCTTGCCGTTTTCTGCGGGTTCTCCGACTGCTTCGCCGAACTTTTGAAGAAGTTCCCTTTGATCTTTTTTAAGCCCAGTGGGAGTCATCACCTTAACTGTTACATATTGATCGCCACGCCCATTGCCGCGCAGGTTGGGGATTCCCTTGCCGCGCAGACGGAATATTGTGCCTGTTTGTGTGCCCTCAGGGATGGAATATTTCACTTTGCCATCGAGAGTTGGCACTTCGAGTTCCGCGCCAAGAGCCGCTTGCACAAAGGTTATGGGGATGGTGAGGAGAACTGCCGTGCCCTCCCGCTCAAACTGTTCGTGCTTCATCACTATTACGGTTACAAAGAGATCTCCCGCCTCACCGCCGTTGACCCCTGCGTTACCTTGAGCTCTTACGGAGATGGTCTGTCCATGGTCAATTCCTGCCGGAATTGTAACCTTTATGGCTCTGTTGCGGCGCACCAGCCCAAGGCCTCTGCATTTGTCACAGGGCTGGTGAATTATTTTACCCCGCCCTGCGCATTTCGGGCAGTCGGTGGTGCTCTGCATCACTCCAAATGGCGTGCGCTGCTGCGCGGTTACGCTGCCGCTGCCGTTGCAGTTGTCGCATTTTTCGGCGGTTGTACCTGCCTTGCAGCCTGTGCCTGTGCAGTCGTCACAGCTTTCAATGCGCATTACGGTGACTTCTTTTTCACAGCCAAAAGCAGCCTCTTCAAAGGTTATGGTCACCTCTGTCCTGACCCGGTCGCCTTTCTTGGGCGCATTACGGTTGCGGCTTGAGCCGCCGCCTCCGCCACCGAAAATTGACCCTAGGATATCGCCCAGGTCAAAATCCGCGCTGCCGCCGAAGCCGCCAAACCCGCCGCCGAAGGGGTCGCCACCCCCAAAATTGGGGTCTACTCCGGCGTGTCCGAATTGGTCATAGCGCGACTTCTTTTCAGGGTCGGAGAGGATTTCATAGGCTTCATTTATTTCTTTGAAGCGCTCCTCAGCCCTCTTATTTCCCGGATTTACGTCAGGGTGGAATTTCTTCGCAAGCCCGCGGTATGCTTTTTTTATTTCATCATCCGAGGCGCTCTTTGATATTCCAAGCGCCTCGTAAAAGTCACGTTTATCTGCCACTTCTCTATTTCCTATTCATCCTTAGGTTCGTCGTCTACTACTTCGTAGTCGGCGTCATAGTATTCGCCGCCTGCGCCATCAGGGCCTGCGCCTGCTGCACCGCCGAAACCTTCGGGGCCGGCTGCTCCATCTTGAGGGGCTGCTTGGGCATAGAGTTTTTCACTAACTGTGTAAAACGCTTTTTCGAGTTCTGCCGCAGCGTCCTTTATGGCTTGGGTGTCAGTGCCTGAGAGGGCTGTCTTAGTTTTGGCAATGGCATCATCAATTTGCTGCTTATCTGCAGCTTCCAGCTTGTCACCCATGTCGTCAAGGGTTTTTTCGCTCTGATATACCAGCTGGTCAGCATGATTGCGTGAATCCGCCTCGTCCTTGCGGGCTGCATCCTCTGCGGCATACTGCTCTGCTTCTGCCACAGCCTTTTCGATATCGTCTTTTGAAAGGTTGCCTGAGGCGGTAATGGTTATGTTCTGCTCCCTGCCTGTGCCGGTATCTTTGGCAGAAACATTTACAATGCCATTGGCATCAATATCAAATGTTACTTCTATTTGCGGAACACCTCTGCGGGCTGGGGCGATGCCATCAAGGTGGAATCTGCCGAGAGACTTGTTGTACTGAGCCATCTCACGCTCACCTTGGAGCACGTTGACTTCGACAGATGATTGGTTGTCGGAAGCCGTTGAGAACACCTGGCTCTTCTTGGTGGGAATAGTTGTGTTGCGTTCAATTAGCTTCGTGAACACTCCGCCCATTGTTTCGATACCCAAGGACAGAGGGGTAACATCCAGCAGCAAAATACCTTCTACATCGCCGCCGAGGACGCCGCCTTGAATTGCAGCACCCGCTGCTACGCATTCATCAGGGTTTATGCCACGGAACGGATCCTTGCCTGTAATTCTTTTAACGGCATCTTGAACAGCGGGGATACGTGTTGAGCCGCCAACGAGAAGAATTTTGGAAAGTTCATTTGCGTTTAGGCCGGAATCTGTAAGGGCTTGGTTGACAGGACCCAGTGTGCGCTCTACGAGATTAGCCGTGAGCTCATTGAACTTCGCCCTTGTAAGTGTGCAGTCGAGATGCTTAGGCCCTGTGGCATCCGCCGTGATGTACGGCAGGTTAATTTGTGCTGTTGTAACGCCTGAGAGGTCGGTCTTGGCTTTCTCTGCCGCTTCGCGCAGGCGCTGCATCGCAATTTTGTCTGAGGAGAGGTCCACGCCGTTGTCTTTCTTAAACTCGCCCAGAAGGAAGTTTACTATGCACTCGTCAAAATCGTCGCCGCCCAGCCTGTTGTCGCCATTTGTCGCCAAAACTTCAATAACGCCATCGCCGATTTCAAGAATTGATACGTCAAATGTGCCGCCGCCCAAGTCGTAGACCATGATTTTCTGATCATGCTCTTTATCAAGGCCATATGCCAGTGCCGCTGCTGTCGGCTCATTTATTATGCGCTTGACATCGAGGCCTGCAATCCTGCCTGCATCCTTGGTCGCTTGGCGCTGCGCATCTGTGAAGTATGCGGGAACTGTGATAACTGCTTCGTTAATTTTTTGGCCGAGATATGCTTCTGCATCTGCTTTTAGCTTCTGTAGAATCATCGCCGAAATTTCTTGAGGGGTGTATTGCTTGCTGTCGATAGACACTTTGAACGCCGTGCCCATTTCGCGCTTAATTGAAGAAATTGTGCGGTCGGGGTTTGTTATGGCTTGGCGTTTTGCTACATGGCCGACCATTCTCTCGCCCTCTGCCGAAAATGCCACCACTGACGGGGTTGTACGGTTTCCCTCTGCATTTGCTATAATAACGGGCTCCCCGCCTTCAATAACTGATACACATGAATTTGTTGTACCTAAGTCAATTCCTATAATTTTTCCCATGATTTGTTCCTCCTAGTTATATTTAGTTTGCTACTACTACTGTAGAGAATCTGATTACCTTGTCGCCCAGCATAAAGCCTTTTTGGAACTCCTGCGCGATGATTTTTTCGCCGAGTTCGGGATCTTCAATGGACATAACTGCGTTGTGGCGGTTGGGGTCAAAGGGTTCGCCCACTGCGGGAATTTGCTTTACATCAAGGCTGTCGAGAATTTCTGTCAGATTGTTCATAGTCATCTCTATGCCCTTGTAAAACGCCTCGTCGCTGCACTCTGTCTTGAGTGCGCGTTCGAGATTATCATAAACCGGCAGCAGCCGGGTAATCGCGTCTGTGCGTGCGTCGCGGTATGTCGTTTCGCGCTCTAACTTGCTTCTCTTACGGAAGTTGTCATATTCGGCTGCCAGGCGCAGATACTTTGTGCGCTCAGCCTCCAGCTCTGCGGATAATCCACCCTGCGCTTGCTCTGGCCCTGATTGAGAGGCCGGATCTTCTTCACCGTCCAGCTCTATGTCAATCTGTGAGGCTTTTTTCTTAGCCGAGGGTGGGGGCGCGTCTTCGACGAGTTCGGCGGTGACTTCCTCTAAGGGTTCTTCGGTTTTGCGTTTTTTCTTAGAGTCTGCGGCATCGCCTTCAGGTTGTGCAGCGGCAGCGATGTCAGGCTGCGCAGCGGCTCCGTCAGCCCCTACAGGGTTTGCGCCATCACTGTGGGCTTCGGGGGTATCTGAAACTGTTTCGCCCGGCTGGGCGTTTGGGTGTGTGGCTTTACTTTTTTTGTCCGTCTTAGCCAATATCATCATCTCCTAACTTGTTCTTTCCTTCGGGGTTTAGCTGCAGCTTATCGCCGCTTGCAAGCAAAGTGCTCAGACCTTGCGCAATATATGATAGGCGGGCTGCTACTTTGGAGTATTCCATTCTGGTGGGGCCTACAATCCCTATAATCCCCTGCATTTCATCTCCCACGTCATAACGCACGGTTATGACACTTGAGTCACGCAGTTCGTTGGCCAGATTCTCCGGGCCGATTGTTATTTTGATTTCGCCTGAGGACTCTGGGCTAGGAAGCCGCGCCAATTCAGTATTATCTGACAGATAGCTTATAAGGCGCTGCGCCTTGTCTATATCCCTGTACTCAGGATGATTTAGTAGGTTCATAGTCCCTGTCACTTCAGCGGCGGTAGCCTTGGCCTCACATAGAAGCTCTATTGTAAAGCCTGCTATTACAGCCACTATTCCCACCGTGTCACCGACTGCCCGCTCCGTCGCTGCGATGAGGGACGAAGTAATGCGCTCCTCAGAAATCCCAGTGAAGCTGGCATTGAAAATCGAAGCTAGCTTCGTGAGCAAGTGCGGGTCAACCGGGGTAGTCAGGTGAATTAACTTGTTTTTAACACTGTCATTATTTAGCAAAGTTACAATAATAAATGTGTGAGAATCAATAAAAATAAAATCAAATCTTGCAATTGTTGTAACACCTGTAACCGAAGCCATCGCGTATGCAGGATAGGTGGTGAGCCTTGATACGAGCGCCCCGGCCCTGCTTACAAGGCCTTCGCCCGCCCGGTTGTTTTGGAGGGCTGAGTTAATAACCTGGGCATCGTCTGTGGAAATTTTTTGGCGGCGCATAAGCTCATTTACATAGACGCGGTAGCCCAGAGCTGACGGAATCCTGCCTGCCGACGTGTGCGGCTGCTCAAGCAGCCCCAAGGCTTCAAGCTCTGCCATCTCATTGCGGATTGTGGCTGACGAGATAGATGAGCTCAATTCCGCAGCTACGGTCTTAGAGCCCACCGGCTCGACCGTCTGGACATATTGTTCCACAACGGTACGAAGTATAACTTTTTTGCGCTCACTGAGATTCATATGCCACCCTCCGTTTAGCACTCGGCAGCCGAGAGTGCTAAACTCAATATAACTCCGACTTGCATTATTGTCAAGACTTTCCTTTCATGTTTTCATTTTGTTAATCTTTGATAATTGTTGTTGTTGCTTTTATTGCGCTTATCATTTACAATTTAATTTGGCTTAAATCTGAGAAAATTAATCAGATAAACAAATTCGCAAAAACTCAGTAATTTCAACACTTTGGCGCAGGGCTCCGTTTTTCACGGCAGCTAAATTATCTGTAAGCCTTTGCATTTTGAAAGTAGGTGAGCCTTTTGAAAAAGCCCGTAAAACCCATTGTGTTAGTTATATTTGCAATATTGGGCATAATAACCGGCCTCGTGTCCTCCCATATTTTTTTCACGGCCACAGGGTCTACTATATTCGGGTGGTCCCCGGCAACCCCGGCTATCAAAAATCAGTACAGCGGTGCAGAGCTTACCTCACTTGCATTTGATGTTCTTGAGCACATCAAGGAAGGGGATTTCAATGCACTTGCAGCGGCCGCCCACCCTGACTTCGGCGTTGTCTTCTCACCGAGCCCCACAATCAACCTAGCAGCAAACATGCGCTTTGACTCGGCTCAAATTGCCCAGTTTGCAACCGACACCACCAACTATGTCTGGGGTGTCAGAAACGGCAGCGGGGAGCCCATTTCACTTACCCCCGTTGAATATTTTGCCCAGTTTGTCTATTCCGATGATTTTATTAACGCCCCTATAATTGGCGTTGACAGGATTGTGAGAAGCGGGAATGCGCTTGAAAATATAACCGAGGAATTCCCAGGTGTCAGGTTCGTTGACTTCCACATTCCGGGCGGAGAGAGGGATACCCCGGAGGATCTGGATTGGAGCACGCTGCGGCTGGGCTTTGAAAAACATGCGGGCAGGCTCTGGCTCACAGTGGTTGTCCACAGCACTTGGACTGTCTAAAGGCGGAGCGGGAGCACTTAGGACCTACCTGCACTGCAAGTTGTCACTGCGCGGTATTGGGCGGCAGACGTTTGTGTCTGCCCCATATTTTTTTGTGGTTTTCTACACCGTCTTCTGATATAATAACCGTCATGATTAATGTACGCTTAAATGATGAAAAAACGGCTGTAGTCAATTTAGACCAGACCCTACTGCCCGGTGAGATTAAGTACTCTGAGCTTAAAGAGCTTGATGAACTTTACGAGGCCATCTTCTCCCTGAGGGTGCGCGGGGCACCGGCAATTGGCATTTTTGCAGCTTATGCGCTGTATGTTTTGGCGCAAAAAATTAAACCGGATAGTTTTGAGAGCTTTCAGAAACAGGTTTTGACCCTGAGTGCAAGGCTTGATTCATCGCGCCCTACTGCGGTGAATTTATCTACACAACTGCGCAGGATGGAAAGGCTTGTCAGCAGCATGCAAGACTCCCCGGTTCCGGAAATTTTGGATGCTATGCACAGGGAGGCCGAGCTTATCCAGCAAGAGGATATACAGATGTGCCGCGCCATTTCTGAGCACGGCCTGTCACTATTAAAGCCAGGCATGGGAGTCATGACTCACTGCAACGCAGGCCCGCTTGCCACCTCCCATTACGGAACTGCCCTCGGCCCAATTCTCCTGGCCCAGGAGCGAGGATTTTCGCCCAAAGCCTTCTGCTGTGAAACCCGCCCACTCCTTCAAGGGGCTAGGCTCACATCCTTTGAACTCTACAATGCAGGTGTAGACGTCACTCTCATCTGCGATAACATGGCGAGCATCATCATGAGCGAGGGCAAAATTGGCGCTATCTTCGTCGGCTGTGACCGCGTGGCCAGAAATGGCGACACCGCAAACAAAGTAGGCACCAGCGGACTTGCAATACTGGCAAAGCATTATGGCATCCCCTTTTATGTCTGCTGCCCTTCTTCCACCATAGATTCCGCCTGCCCCTCAGGGGAGCATATTGAAATTGAGCTGCGCAATCCCGGTGAAATAAAAGAAATGTTTTTTGAAAGCCCCGTCGCCCCGGAGGGCGTTAAGTGTTACAACCCAGCATTTGACGTGACTTGCAGCAGCCTCATAACCGGGATAATAACAGAGCGCGGCATTTGCACGGCTCCATATAACGAGTCGCTAAATATTTTTACAAAGAGGTAATAATTTGATGGTTTATCCAACAGAAAGTGAAGCCCGGCGCGATATTTTGGAGGTTGGCAGAAGACTGTACATGCGTGGATTCGTCTGCGCCAATGACGGCAATTTCAGCACGCGGATTGCCCACGATATAATCATCGCCACACCCACCGGCGTGTCCAAGGGCTTTATGACCGACGATATGCTAATAAAACTCGATTTGGACGGAAATGTCTTGGAAGGGGCTCACAAACCCTCTTCGGAAGTCAAGATGCACCTGTCGATTTTCCGGCGCTCACCTGAGATAATTGCCGTATGCCACGCCCACCCGCCTGTTTCCACCACATTTTCCGCTGCCGGAATGCCGCTGGACAAGGCTTTTCTGCAAGAAACAGCGGTTTCCCTCGGGGTCGTGCCTATTGCCAAATATGCCATGCCCGGCTCAAATGAGCTCGCCGACGGAGCGGCTGAGTTCTGCCTTGACTACCACGGAGCACTCCTTGAGCACCACGGCCCTGTGACCTGGGGAAATAGCATGATGCAGGCACTATTTAGGATGGAGAGCATTGAATACACCGCAACCATCGCAATGTATTCAAAAATCATGGGCTTTGAGCGCACATTGACAAAAGAGCAAATTCAGACTCTAACCACACTGCGCCCCGGACTTGGGATAACAGCAAGCCTAGGGGAGTTTAGTTAAAAAATTAACAGGGAGGATTACACATGAAACTTTGTGCTTTTTTTGCAGATGGAACAAATAATGTAGGCGTCAAAACTAGTAGCGGCACCGTCAACGTCACAGCCCTCGGGTTTCCCTCTGAAATGAATGAGGTTATTGAGGGCGGCTTCGATATGCTCTCCCGCATTTCGGAAACCCTGGAAAGCAAAACTTTCCCCACCATAAGCGAGGAAAGCCTTAAATTCCTTCCTGTTACTAAGCCTGCAAAAATAATTTGCAAGGGTCTAAATTACGGTGCCCACGCAAAGGAAATAGGCGCGCAACCACCTGAGAACCCCGTCTTTTTCAGCAAGTTTAGCGATTCCCTCGCAGCTCACCGCGAACCTGTGACGCTCCCTGCTTGGCTTAGTGCCTTTGACCACGAGGCTGAGCTTGTTGTGGTCATGGGAAAGCCGGCCTATAATATCTGTGTAGAGGAAGCAAGGGAGCATATTTTCGGCTACACCTGCGGCAACGATTTGTCGGCGCGCAAGGCTCAGGGGCTTTCAGGTCAGTGGCTCTGCGGCAAAGCGATTCCAGGCTTTGCCCCCGTAGGCCCCTTCATTCAGACGGCTGACGGCTTTGACCCGTGCGAGCACCACGGGGTGTTCTGTGACTTAAACGGGGCAAGAGCCCAGTCAGGCACCACAACCGACATGATTTTTGACTGTTTTGAGATTGTAAGTGCCGCTTCTAAGTTTTTCCCGCTATCCCCGGGAGATCTGATTTTCACAGGCACTCCCGCAGGTGTCATAGTAGGCCGCCCAAAAGATAAGCGCGAGTGGCTCAAGCCCGGCGACACCGTGGATGTCACCATAGAGGGCATCGGCACTCTCACAACGCCGCTGGTGTAGCGGATTAATGGCTGGCTGGTGTAGCGGCTAGCGGCATATGACTGTTTAATACTGCAACTGCATCGCTGTTGCTGCAATGCCAAAAGCAGGGCTTACAGCAGATGGTTTTCCAGCACCTGCTTTTTGTAGTCGAAGTTTTCGATTTGGAGATAGTATTCGGCACAGTCTATCAGGGCTTTAGAAGGAGCCAGGCCGACTATTTCGCTGCCTAAAACCTCTACTCCCCAGCGCTTTGCCTCCATGCGCACTGTTTCAAAAATGCGATAGAGCGGATTTACGTCCAGGTTTACCATGTTGATGGAGACCTGGGCGATATTTCTATCCTCGAGCATAACCCCTATGGCCTTTACATATTTATATCCCCCCGACATTGCGCGGATCATTTTCGCTATGGAATTTGCTATCTCAATATCCGGGGTGCTTAGGTTTATGTTGTAGGCAATCAGCGGCGGGCGGGCACCTATGGCCGTAATTCCCGCTGTGGGATGTATTTTGCGCTCTCCGAAATCGGGAGCCCACTGCTCCTGCTCCAGTTTTTCAGCCATCCCCTCAAACTGGCCTTTGCGTACTGCTGCAAGATTCTGGCGCTCAGGCACTGAGGCTGAATATTCGTATAGGAAACTAGGGATTGAGAGCTCTTCCCAGATGCGCTTTGCCACAGTTTTTGAGATCTCCACGCATTCTTCAATTGTCACCTCGCGGATTGGCACAAATGGTATTACATCGGTGGCACCCATGCGCGGATGTTCCCCGCTGTGCTTTGTCATGTCGATTTTTTCACTCGCCAGTTTGCAGAGCCTAAATGCGGCCTCAGCCACACCTTCGGGGTCTCCGACTAAAGTGAATACACTGCGGTTGTGGCTTGTGTCTGAGGAACTGTCAAGCAGCATTACCCCGGGGACACTCTTCGCCACAGCTTCAAGCTCGGACACTATGGCCATATCCCGGCCCTCACTGAAATTGGGAATGCACTGTACTATTTTTGCCATGATTTTTCTCCTTTTAATCCTTCTAATTCTAAACTAGCAACTCTCCCGCAGCTTCTTCTGCAGCGGCTAATAAAAATCCGTTACGGATAGCTTTTTGCACTGCGATTATGTCAGGGTGCAGTACCCTGTCCTCGTCCAGATGGGTCACCAGCGACCGCACGGCTGCATGGACAGCATCCGTACCTATGCCGGGTTTTTCTTCAAGAAAATCAATGCCCTGTGCGGCTGCCAAAATTTCAATCGCTATAACATTTTGCACATTTTCAAGAATCTCGCGGGCTTGGCGCGCGGCAATTGTGCCCATGCTCACATGATCTTCCTGATTTGCCGAGGTGGGTATGGAGTCCACCGAGGCAGGATGTGCTAAAACCTTGTTTTCACTGACAAGTGAGGCCGCCGTATACTGCAAGATCATAAAGCCCGAATTTACTCCGGGGTACGCTGTCAAAAAGGCCGGCAAGTCGCTGAGCTTGCGGTCTACAAGCCTGCTCGTGCGCCGCTCTGAGATGTTCCCAAGCTCTGAAAGGCCAATTTTGAGATAGTCCATCACCAGGGCTATGGGCTGGCCATGAAAGTTCCCTCCTGAAATTACATCGCCTGTGTCTGCCATGACAAGGGGGTTATCTGTAACAGAGTTTAGCTCCACATTCACGGTTTCCAAAGTGCGGCGGAGCGCGTCTTTTGAGGCTCCGTGAACTTGGGAAACGCAGCGCAGGGAGTAGGCATCTTGAACTTTTTCGCACTGAGCGTGGTGCTCTACTATTTTACTGCCCTGAGTCAGGCTCAGTATGTTCTTCGCCGTGATTTCCTGACCCCTGTGAGGGCGGATCATTGCAATGCGCGGGTCAAATGCCGTCCTAGTCCCCTGGAGTGCCTCAAGGGAGAGGGAGGCTGCTATGTCGGCAACTTTCATTAGCTCCAGGGCATCATGGCAAGTCAAAGCCGCTACCGCCGTCATTACCTGCGTGCCGTTTATTAGGGCAAGACCCTCCTTGCCTCCAAGGGAGAGCGGCTCAATTCCTTTTGATTTCAAAACCTCTGCACTGGGCACTTCCTCACCGTCCACTATAGCCATCCCCTCGCCTAAGAGGACAGCAGCCATGTGTGCAAGGGGGGCCAAGTCCCCGCTTGAGCCTACAGAGCCCTTGCAGGGTATCATCGGATATATATCGCTGTTGAGCAGCCTCACAATGCCGCCGACAGTTTCGGCCCTTATGCCCGAATAACCCTTTGACAGGGAATTTATGCTCAAAAGCATTACAGCACGGCACACATCTTCAGGCAAACGCTCGCCCACACCTGTGCAATGGCTCAATATTAAGTTGCGCTGCAACCGCTCACGCTGATCATGCTGTATAAAGATTTTGCTTAGCTCTCCAAAGCCCGTGTTGATTCCGTAGACGGGCTTTTCAGCTTTGAGAATATTCTCCACCCAGATACGGCTATTGTTCATGAGCTCCACAGCTTTTGAGGAGAGTTCGACCCGCTCCCGGTGTCTTGCAACTTTAACTACATCATCAATTGTAAGGGGGGCATTTCCTATGGTTAGCATGTTGGGCATTCCTTTCTTTGCATAACAGGCACTCCGTCTTTTATGACCATATGTGCCAAATTACTGCCATATCTGTAGAAAATATATTCCAAATCTTCGGCTTCCCATATTACTATGTCAGCCTGTTTACCGGCTTCAATGCTGCCGCATTTCGCGGCTCTGTCAATCGCCGCCGCTCCGTTTAGTGTCGCGGCAGTAAGAGCCTCCGCAGGAGTCAGCTTGTATTTAAGACAGGCCAGGTTCATGGCAAACTGCATGTTCAGGCTAGGCGTTGAGCCAGGGTTAAAATCTGTAGAGATTGCCACAGCTACTCCAGCATTAATCATATCTCTGGCTCGGGCGTATGGCTTGTCCAAATAGAAGGAAGTAGCTGGCAAGAGTACTGCAATTACTCCACTTTTAGCCATTGAACCTATTCCGCGGTCAGATGCCTGTATTAGATGCTCTGCTGATATAGCGCTCACTTCAGCCGCCATCTCCGCCCCGCCAATGGGGTCAATCTCATCTGCATGAGCTTTGGGTTTAAGCCCAAGCTCTGCTGCTGCGAGCAGAATCCTGCGGCTCTCCTCCGGGGTAAACACTGCCGTTTCACAAAATATATCGCAAAACTCCGCCAGCCCCTGCTCCGCAACTGCGGGAAGCATATTATCAATAAGGTACTTTATATACCCTTCCCTGTCATCTGCAAATTCCTTGGGGAATGCGTGAGCACCCATGAATGTGGGGACGATATCCACCGGCTGTATTTCGTCAAGCCGTTTTATAACCCTCAGTTGCTTTAATTCATGCTCAGTATTCAGGCCATACCCGCTCTTGGCTTCACAGGTCGTGACTCCTAAACCCAGCATTTCTTTTAGGTGTATTTTACCCTTCTCCACGAGGGCTTCCTCTTTAGCTGCGCGGGTGTGCTCAACTGTGCTCAATATTCCTCCGCCCGCTTTTAGTATGTCCAGGTATGACACCCCTGCCAGCTTGAGTGGAAATTCCTTTTGCCGCCACCCTCCGAAAACAAGATGGGTGTGAGAATCCACTAGCCCCGGGGTTACAAGCCTACCTTCGCAATCAATTGTTTCATCCGCTTTGAGCGACTCATCAGCAGGGCCGGCATAGGCAATTTTGCCGCCCTTAATACCAACCATAGCATTTTCAATCAAAGTAATTTCACCTTGCTCAATGCCTTTTTTGGCAGCAGAGCCTGTGGGTGTCGCCAGCAGGCCAATATTTTTTAGTAATAACTCCACAACATATACCTAAATTAAACCTTTCATGATTTTAATTAATTCCGAGTCCCTAGGTAGTTTGGCCACGAACCCAGGTTATTTAGGCTGACGCCCCTGTATTTTGGCTGATGCAACCGCCTTGTTTACCAGCTCTTCAGACGGAATCATCGGCAATGTTATATGCCCCTTGCCTAAATAATTTCCGTTATATTCAACACTTGCCGATATGGAATTTTCATTTCTTGCCCAACTGCGCCGAGCTACGCCCCCCATTACATCCCACATCATTGCACTCTCAATAATCTCAGCAGCCCTGTCACTGCCATCGAGCACCATTCCGAAGCCGCCATTTATTGACTTACCTATACCTACACCGCCGCCATTGTGCAGCGCGACGAGGCTCATGCCCCGCGCACAGTTTCCCGCAAAGCACTGGGTAGCCATGTCAGCCATTACATTGGAGCCATCGCGGATATTTGAAGTTTCCCTAAATGGGGAGTCAGTCCCTGAAACATCGTGGTGATCACGCCCTAGCATTACCGGGCCTTTGAGCTCGCCATTTTTAACCATTTCATTAAACTTGAGGGCAATCCGTGTGCGCCCTTCGGCATCCTGATAGAGTATGCGGGCTTGGGTGCCCACGACAAGTTTATTCTTTTCCGCATCTCTAATCCAAATCCAGTTATCCCTATCCTGTCCGCGGCGGCTGGGGTCTATGCACTCCATCGCAGCAATGTCAGTCTTGCGCAAATCCTCAGGGTCGCCGCTGAGGCACACCCATCTAAACGGCCCATAGCCGTAGTCAAACAGTTCAGGCCCCATTATATCCTCTACATAGGACGGGAAGATAAAGCCGTCCTTTTCATCTATGCCGTTACGGGAAACTTCTTTCGCCCCGGCATCGTACACAGCCTTTAGAAAGCTGTTGCCATAGTCAAAGAAGTAGCTTCCCCGCCCGCTCAAGATTTTAATAAGCTCAAAGTGCCGGCGCAGGGTTTTGTCCACCTCAGCCCGGAACGCCTCAGGCTCGCCTGCAAGCATTTCCGTACGCCTTTCAAAGCTCACCCCAGCAGGGCAGTACCCTCCATTATACGGGTTGTGGCAGGATGTCTGATCGCTGAGAAGCGGTATGCTTATGTTGTTATCCACCGCATATTGCAGCAAATCCACTATGTTGCCGTGGTAGGCGATGGAGATTGTTTTTTTCTCATCTAGATATTTTTGTGCAGTGGCAAACACTTCACCTAGGTCGCCTGAAATCATTCCCACCCAGCCTTGGTTGTACCGGGTTTCTATGCGGGACAAATCCACTTCCGCAATTATTCCCACACCGCCCGAAATTTCTATGGCCTTGGGCTGCGCACCGCTCATCCCCCCAAGGCCGCTTGTTACAAAGAGCACTCCAGCAAGGTCGCCATCCTGAGGGATGCCGAGCTGCTGCCGGCCCGCATTCATTATGGTGTTATAGGTGCCGTGAACTATGCCCTGTGGGCCAATATACATCCAGCCACCTGCGGTCATCTGCCCATAGTTAGCCACACCCATCTCCTGCGCAATTTCCCAGTCACCAGAATTGTCAAACATCCCCACCATAAGGGCATTAGTAATGATTACGCGCGGAGATTTCTCATGTGATGGAAATAACCCCAAAGGATGCCCTGACTCGATCACAAGTGTTTGCTCCGGAGTCATAACTTCCAGATATTTTTTCACCAGCAGGTACTGCATCCAGTTTTGGAAAACGCTGCCTGTCTCACCGTAGGTAACGAGTTCGTATGGGTACAGAGCTGTTTCAAAGTCGAGATTGTTATCTATCATAACTTGAAAAGCCTTACCCTCCACGCACGCACCCTTATACTCATCCACCGGCCTGCCGTAAATGCGCTCTGCGGGGCGGAAACGGTAGCCATAGATACGCCCATATGTAACAAGCTCATCCATAAACTCATCTGCGAGCTCCGCATGCAGGCTCTCAGGCAAGTACCTCAAAGCATTCATAAGGGCAGTTTTAGACTGTGCCTTCGTTAACCGGAACCCCCTGCTTGGGGCGCGGCGGATCCCCGCCGCAAACTCCGGATACTCGGGCAGCGTTTCATCCAGCCGGATTTGCATTGCGTTATATACCTCGTTGTTTGTCATGACACCATTCCTTTCGGCAACATGTGAAAATTTCTAATGAAATAACTATATCAAATTTCAAAGCCAAAAGAAAGAATAATCAACAAAAAAAGGACGGATAAACCGTCCCTTTCCTATAAGTATCACTTATTGCAGCCTTAGTACGTCGCCATCTTCCGTATACAGTGTATTGAAGTCTTCGCCGAAGCTAAATTCGTTTCCTTCAAACTCATCAACAAGTAGGTTGATAAATCCAGATAGTTCTTCTACTGTAGCAAGAATAATTACGTCAATTATTTCCGCCATGTCAGGATCTTCAAAGAATGCTACCATGTCTGGGTCTAAGGCCAGCAGACGCTCAACCATGTCAATCATGTCATCAAGCAAAGCTTCTTCGTCGAAGTTTAGGCTTATTGTTCTTGCGCTTTCATCAACATCAAATGTGCCTCTAAAACGGAAGTATCCCTCAAGATCAGGTAGGCCCATTTCTTCATATGGCGTTGGAATTGAGAACTGGCCGCCTTCAAATGTGATTGTGAACGAATCGCTTCCATCTAGTACATAAGTGCCTGAAAGCTCTCCTAGAGCCACTGCTGGCTCCTCTGCGGGTTCTTCTGCGGGTTCTTCTGCGGGCTCTTCTGCTGGATCTGTGCCGTTTGCATCGCCTGGTGCTTCGGTTGCAGGGGTTTGCGTTGCAGGTGTTTCAGTCGCGGGGGCTGCTGGTGTGGCCGGATCAGAGCCGCATGCAGATAGCACAAGTGCCATCGACAAAATCAGCATAACAGCCAACGCTAGTGTCTTAAATTTTTTCATTTTCTTTCTCCTCTTAAAAATTGCTTGAATAAACTACTACAAAGTTGTATCTAAGTCAACACCACTTTGTTAACAAACCCAAACATTAGCTTGAGCACTAAACTTTGCTGACTATGCAGTGGCTTTTTTGTGAAACTTGCTCAAGAAATAAGGAGAGCGCATGCCGCACGGTAGTAGGCTCCGCGAAATAGTTAAACTTATTGAGCTGCCGTTACTAAATCTGTACGCAGAGCACGCGCCTTTTCCCAGCGCTGCTGAATCGCCCAAGCTATGAGAGCCCTGGGTAGAAACTTGCCGGCTACTCCCAGCACCCTGTTGAGCGTGCCGGGGATGTATGTGCGCCTGCCCTTTAGAACTTTGTTTATTGTCTTGCGCGCAATGGTTTCAACGGGACTTGTGGTAAAGTCACCCCAAAAACCTTGCGCTGCAATGCCAGCAAGTGATTCCTCATTAGTTGCAAGGCCGCCGGGGCACAGGGTAGTTACATTCACTCCATCGCTTTCAAGCTCGGCACCTAGAGCATAGGCAAAATCGTAGAGAAATCTCTTTGATGCAGCATATGCTGCCTTGAGGGGCATGGGGTATAGAGAAGCTAGGCTGGAAACAAATACAATATAGAAAGGCTTCTTCCCTTCTCCACCTGCGCCCACGCCGCCCGTGCCTGCACCGCCCCCTGCACCTAACCCCGCCTGTCTTTGCCCTAAAACTTGATGGGTCAGGTTTATAGTGGCCTCCACATTAATTCCTATCATAGACATAAGCTCATTTGAGCTGCGCTCAGTGAACCCACCTTCGCAGTCGATTCCCGCCACATTGAGAAGCATGTCAAATTCCATCCCAAGCTCATTTGCACTGCCGAGCATTGCCTGCACAGAGCCCGGTGCTGTAAGGTCACATGCTGCATAGTGAACCTGCACCCCGTATTGACGGATTATCCCGGTGCTGATAGCCTCCAGCGCAGGGGCATAAATATCTGTAAGGAATAAGTTATATCCGCGCCTTGCACAATCCATAGCCATCGCACGGCCCAGTCCGCCACTTGCTCCTGTTATAAGTACGTTCATGTTCTCTCCCTCCCGCTTCTAAGAAGCCTTCACGCCGCATAGCTGTGCGCTTATCTTATAAAGCCTTGCTGCGTTTGAATGTGTAACTTGTGAGCTCGGGCGCAGCTCTTGCGCCCCCGGGTTCCATGTTTCACCGCTATCTTTGCGCGGGCCGTAATATAGGCCGTTAAATCCATCTTCACAGAGGGACACAAAAATTTTGGCTGATTCTTCGGGGGAAATACCGCCTTTTTTGCGGATGTTCCAGACTAGGTTTACTGCTCCGGCAGTATTCTTGCCGCCGATTTCGGTGTTTACAAGCCCGGGGTGTACACCGCACGCTTTAACCCCCATTTCGCGAAGGCTCAGGGCAAAAAGCAAGTTGCACAACTTGGACTGCTTATATGCCCCCAACGGCCTGTAGTGCTTTTGGAACATAAGGTCATTCCAGTTTATTTTCATTCCCTTGTGGGACTTACTGCTAGTGTTTATAACCACGGCGCCGTCACGCTTTAGAAGCGGCATAAGTTCATGTGTGAGCAGAAATCCCGCCAGATGGTTGAGGGCAAACTGCTGCTCATACCCCTCCTGCGTAGTCATGTACCTGCTGCGCACGCAGCCTGCGTTGTTAATCAGCGCGTGAAGCCTTGCACCTGATTCCGACAAGTAATTTTCAATTTCTTCAGCCGCCCTTGTAACTTGGCCCTGATGCATCAAATCCGCTACTATAAAGTGAACCTTCGCCCCAGGCACTTCCCTTTCCATGTCCGCAACTGTCTGAGCACAGCTCCCGGCACTTCTCCCGACACCTATTACTGGGTACTCCGCCCTGAGCAGCGCCTCACATACAGCGCGGCCTATCCCCGACGTCGCACCTGTTACTATTACTGTATTTTTCATATGAATAATCATGTCCTTTCACATTGCTTCCTTATTCTGTGCCGTGCGCCGCGCGCAGCACTATACGAACCAGCCCCACGCATGCCAGGGCTCAAAACTTCCCGTCATAAGAATCATTGTAACCATCCCTGCCACAAGGCCGACTCCAAACACGAGCAGTGCAATGAATGTAAGTGTCCTCATCACCCTGCGCTTCTTGGGCGCCACCTGAGGGCTTAGGGGCAGAGGCGGAGATTTCGGCCCGCTTGTAAGGACGTTTCTATGCCAGCGCATGTACTTTCTCCACATTTGAGTCACATATTGCCTACAGTATTCAGCTCCGATTCCCGCCAGAACCGCAAGTCCTAAAACGGTAATGCCTATGAGCAGCGCCACTGCAACCGGCATGGGCGGGATGTGGATGTACTGGTGAGCCTGTACAAACCCGCTATTAGCTATCCCCGTCACCAAAACTATGCCGGCAAGGGCATTTGCAAACGAAATGACATAAAGTGTGAAAACCCAAGCATAAAACGCAATCATTGTGGGCACCACCGCCATGTCCATTATGACAACCCCGCAGGCCTTGAAAATTCTTGCAACAACTGCACCTTTTTTGGCGGGGCCTTCTGAAACAGCCTCTTTGAACTGAGCTGCCAATTCCTCAGGCCTTGCCAGCTTGGCGGCGATCTCTTCCTCGCTAAACCCATCAGCGGTCTTCATATCAAAGTGCTCTGAATATTCCTCAATTATATCTCCGAAGTCGCGGACCCCCGCCGACTTAAGTGCCTTTTCAAGCGCTGCCAGATAATCTTGCTTATTCATCTCCCAACTCCCCTTTCAGTAACTTCTCTACTATTTGAGCAAATCCCAGCCATATGCCCTTGGCCTGCTCATATTCACTGCTCCCTAAATCGGTCAGCTTGTAATACTTTCTCGGCGGCCCTCCGCTGTCCTCAACCAAGTAGGTTGTAACCAGCCCGTCGCTCTTGAGCTTCCGAAGTATCGGATAAACCGTGCCATCCGAGATGTCGATGTGCCTGGAGAGGTATTCAGAGATGTCATACCCATATCTGTCTTTTCTGGACAGCATCGCCAGCACACAGAGTTCAAGCACGCCTTTTTTGTACTGCACGTTCATTTGTTCGCCTCCCCCTCAATAGTGTCATTTGTTCACTATTGTTTTTCTTCAACTATTGCACATTGTACAGTAGTGAATTATGCTTGTCAACCCCTTTTTAAAATTATTTGTTTATATTGCCGTTTTTTTAGTCATTGTGTATATATTGCACAAATTGATGTTGACTTACCGCTGCTTTTGTTGTACATTTTAGATGTAAACGGATCATGCTATTGCTCTATTAATCAGCAGGTTCATGGCAGGCTCGGTCGTTTGACCAATTGGCACAACTGCGGACAGGACCGCTAGTATTCTGACCTCATGGCAGAAGTTATGGTGTGCGTAGGCTGCATCGGAAACGTGATGATAGAAGAGTAGGCAAGATCTGAAAAGAAAGGTGGTTTCACTCATTGATATTTGAGAACCACAAGTAGCCCCGCATCCGCAATGGCCGGATGCGGGGGTTTGCTTTGCCTTCTTCGCCTTGAACCTACAGCGAAGTTGTGGTATCATTTTTTACATTATGGCAGTGCTCTCGGATCCGAGCCCCGATGCCCATACTAGGAGGATGTTTATGGAAAAACTAAGACATGTTAGCCGCCGTCAAAATCTCGGAGCAATGTACGCCCGAAAGATATCCGCAGTGCTCGTGCTCATATTGTGCGCACAGCTTTTCACCATTTCGGCTTCGGCAGCAAGTGCAGGTGTCGGAGGCATAACCTCACGCGGCGCAATTGTCATGGATTTTGAAAGCGGCGAGGTACTTTTTGAGCATAACGCCGATGTAAGGCGCGCCCCTGCCAGCATGACGAAGATGATGACTGTCTACATGGTCTTGGACGCTGTTGACAGAGGGGTTATAAGCCTTGACACCAGAGTGCCTATAAGTGAATTTGCCCATGAGTTTTCACGCCGCCCGGGCGAAACCAATGTGGCTCTGACACGGACAAGGCATTACACGGTTTCCCAGCTTCTCGATGTTTCCATCATAATGTCGGCAAGCGGGGCTTCTGTTGCCCTTGCAGAACTTGTGGGCAACGGGTCCAGGCATAATTTTTTTAGAATGATGACAGCCCGTGCAAACTACTGGGGCATTGACGCAGTTTTCCACAGCGCTTCCGGCGGCTCAACCCACACTTTTATGTCGCCGAGGGCCATGGCCGAAATAACCAGAAACACTATTTTGCGCTTCCCGGAAGTTCTGGAGAGAACCGCCATGACATCGGTGACTTTCCACGGGCGCACTTATCACAGCACCAATAGGCTACTGGGGGTATATGAGGGAATAGATGGGTTCAAAACAGGCTCAAACTCTGTCGCCCTGGAAAATTTTTCAGGCACCGCAGCCCGCGGCGATGTGCGGATTATAACGGTGACAATGGGCTCAAATTGGGGCAGGCGCTTCGCCGACACGGAAATTCTGATGAATTACGGCTTTAACACGATGATGGAAAGGCGGATGATCCCGCCCACCAGTTCGCCTATTTTAATTAACGGTGAGATAGTTGAATTTGAAGCCTATTTCATCGGCGGTAGCAATTATTTTAGAATCCGCGACCTTGCATATGCCCTAAACGGGACAGCCTCGCAGTTTAATGTTCAGTGGGACAGCGAATTTCACGCAGTTGCCCTAACAAGCGAAACCGCCTACATTGCAGTAGGCGGAGAACTTTCACCAGGTAGCGGGGAGAGCGTGATTCCGGCGGTGCTAAACGCCCGAATAATTTTTGACGGCGAAGAGGTGGCACTTGATGCCTACAACATCGGAGGCAGCACATTTTTCAGGCTGCGTGACATAATGACTTTAGTAGGTGCCGAAGTCGCATTTGACAGCGCAAGCGGCATTATCTCAATAACGGCGTAACACTTCCCACAGCTAAAGCAGATGTCTGTACTTATACTTGCCTGCTGGTTAGCCTATTCTTCACTGCACCAAACCACGCCCGCTTGTTTTTGCCTTATCATTGCAAAACATCACCATGGCCGCCGGAAAACCCGGCGGCCATGAGTTTTTATTTACTTAATCGCAGTAGCCTCCGAACTTCATTGAGTTTACGCAGGCACCGTTGCCGCATAACCAACTGTTGCCAGTGCCACATATCTAAATGCCCAGTGAGTGCGCGGCACATCTATTAAGCTAAACTCTATGTTTTCAATCATCTCATGCTCCACAGGCCCGCCGAGTGCATATCTAACCAGTGCTGTCACCATTTCAAATCTGGTGGCTGTGGCGTCTGGCCTGAATGTTCCGTCTGGGAAGCCTTCAAAGATTCCAGCATATACGGCCTTGAGGATATAGTCTGAGCTTGCGTGCTCTTCAATGTCACTAAAAATATCCTCAGCTATTTCTGTCCAACCTTCCGCTCTTGCAAGCATCGCAGCCATTTCAGCGCGGGTCAGTTCACTTCTGGGACGGAATGTGGCTGCTTCACCGCCTGCTATAATCTCGGCTGTCACTGCCCATTCGATAGCATCGAATGACCATCTGCTGGGAGCTACATCTGTAAACGACTGTCTTCCGGCCACTGCTGAAGGCTGATTTTCAGGGTTGCGAAGCCTGAATAGAATTGTTATAAACTCTTCTCTGCTAATGCGGTTTGCGCCTCGGAATGTGCCGTCAGGAAACCCTTCTATGAAAGCCGCAAAGCTGTATAGTCCGGCCAACGGTATTTCTTCATCTTCGATTTCTTCTGCCTGCGGCTGTTGCGGAGCCGGCACCGTTGCAATGACTTCACCGCCAGCAGGAGCAGGCACTGTAACAGTTGCCGTGCCTGATATCTCACCTGTATGAGTTGAAGTTGCTCTAATAGTGAGGGTCGCAGCCACTTGATTCGCCGCTATGGTCAATAATCCTGTTGATGAAATTGTTGTTCCTGATGTAACATTTCCTTCTACTGCCCATGTTACAGTTTGAGGCGGATTATTCGTTCCAACTACATTTGCGGTGAATTGTCTCTGAGTTCCTCTTTGCACTGTAGCTGTTTCAGGCAGCACATTCACCGCAGTAACTGTAATCACAGGAGGAATGTTCTCAAATGTTGCACTCACTTCGGTTGCTCCGGCGGTCTTGACAAAGGTGACCGATGTTGACCCTACTGTGTTGCCTGTGAACGCTGTTACACCCGTTGCCGTCACGCCGTTTGCCGCAAGACGCTGACCTGCGGGTGGTGTGATGGTAACTGTGATTGTTTCGCCTATTTCTGCCATGGCTGGGCTGACTGTTACATTGCCCGCCACTGCCGCAGCTACCGTCACGGGGTAGGTCAAAGGGTAGACCTCAGGCGGTATGTTCTCAAATGCCGCGCTCACTTCTGTTGCTCCGGCGGTCTTGACGAAAGTCACCGATGCTGACCCTGCCGTGTTGCCTGTGAACGCTGTTACACCTGTCGCCGTCACGCCGTTTGCCACAAGACGCTGATCTGCTGGCGGTGTGATAGTGACTGTAATTGTTTCACCTATTTCTGCCATGGCCGGGCTGACTGTTACATTAGCCGCCACTACCGCAGCTACCGTCACGGCGTAGATCACAGGGTAGACCTCAGGTGGGACGTTCTCAAATGCCGCACTCACTTCGGTTGCTCCGGCGGTCTTGACGAAAGCC
>Ga0209755_10000487_pt1 | contig 72648 bp, 56 predicted proteins | sample TergutCo191P1_FD_187301 | JGI IMG/M metagenome (GOLD analysis project Ga0209755, IMG submission 187301) | Cornitermes sp. P1 segment gut microbial communities from Petit-Saut dam, French Guiana - Co191P1 (SPAdes) (version 2) | ecosystem: Host-associated > Arthropoda: Insects > Digestive system...
GATAAAGTAATAAAAAGGCGTATAGCTCAGTTGGTAGAGCGGCGGTCTCCAAAACCGCAGGTCGTGGGTTCGAAGCCTACTGCGCCTGAGAGTCAATTTGAGAGCTATATATTGAGGAGAATGACATGAAGAAGATCATTCAGTTTTTTAAAGAGTCTTACGCGGAGCTGCGAAAAGTTGTTTGGCCCGGCAGAGACGATGTAGTCAGCTCGGTTAAGGTTGTTATCATATCAACCTGTGTCGTTGCGGTTATTTTATTTTTTATTGATATGCTTCTGGGAAGCGGAATAAGAGCTGTATTTTAGGCGGGAGAGAAAATGGCTACAGGCTGGTATGTCTTACATACTTACTCAGGATATGAAAATAAGATCGACAAAACAATCCGCATGATGATCGAGAACGGCGAGCTGGATAGAAATGTCGTCCGCGATATCAAAGTTCCGTGCGAAGAAGTTGTCGAAGTTAAAGACGGAAAAAAAAGAACTCAAACCAGAAAATTCCTTCCGGGATATATTCTTGTAGAGATGGATCTCCCCGATGCGGATATGGGCTGGAAAATGCCTTGCACTAAAATTAAAAAAATTCAGGGCGTTACCGGCTTTGTCGGCACGCCTGCCGATCGCAAGCCGCAGCCTCTCACAGGCGATGAAGCAAGAGCGATCTTGCAAAAGTCAGGTGAAATTAAAGGAGAGAGACAGGTTCGCACAAGACAATCATTCGTTCCCGGCGAGCAGGTTAAAATTATTGACGGACCGTTTGAGTCTTTTGTAGGAACAATCGAAGAAGTTAATCACGAGAAAAATAAATTAAAAGTGATGGTTGGCATCTTCGGAAGAAATGCTCCTGTAGAAGTTGATCTTTTACAGGTGGAAAAAGTGTAGAGAAGGGAATAGGGATCAGGGGTTAGGGATTAGGGATTGTTGTTCGAAGTCATGGCGTGCTGGTATACGCTTTGATTGCGAATAATAATCCCCATTCCGTAATCCCGAGTCCCCAGTCCCTAAAAAATATAGTGGAAGAGGTTGTAATAAACCTTGTTAGTCAGTGTCCGCCAGACAATGACGCACCACAAAGGAGTAAAAATGGCAAAGAAAAAAGTAACAGCTTTTATTAAGCTGCAATGCCCTGCGGGAAAAGCCACTCCGGCGCCTCCTGTCGGACCGGCATTGGGACCTCACGGGGTCAGCGCGCCGCAGTTTGTCCAGCAATTCAACGACAAAACAAAAGGCATGGAGCCGGGTCTTATCATCCCGGTGGTTATCACTGTTTACGCGGATAAAACATTTACTTTTATCCTCAAAACTCCGCCGGCGTCTGTTTTGATCAAAAAAGCAATCGGTCTTCAAACAGGATCAAAAGAATCACACAAAATCAAGGTTGGTAAAATTACCAGAAAGCAGCTTGAGGATATCGCCAAAACAAAAATGGCGGACTTGTCAGCTAACGATCTTGACGCAGGTGTAAAAATTATCGCCGGTACTGCGCGATCTATGGGTGTCGAGGTGGATAAATGAAACACGGAAAAAAATATAACGAAAGCGTAAAAAAATACGATAGCGTAAAAAAATACGAACTTAAAGAAGCTGTAACTCTTGTTAAATCGATGGCTTTCGCGAAGTTTGATGAAACTGTCGATCTCTCCTTAAAACTCAATTTAAAAAAGAGCCAGTCAGTGCGCGACACCGTTGTTCTTCCTCATCAGTTCAAGAGCGAGAAAAAGGTTTTAGTTTTCTGCAAACCGGAAAAAGAAAAAGAAGCGCAGGAGGCTGGCGCGGCATTTGTCGGCGCCGATGATTTAATCGAAAAAGTAAAAGGCGGCTGGACAGATTTTGATATCGCCGTCGCAACTCCCGATATGATGAAAGATGTCGGTAAGCTCGGTATGGTGCTCGGACGCAAGGGGCTTATGCCGAATCCGAAAACAGGAACAGTATCCTTCGACTTAAAAGGAACGTTAGCTGAACTTAAAAAAGGACGCGTTGAATTCAGAGCGGACAAAACAGGCGTACTGCACCTGGCTGTCGGCAAGGTTTCGATGGAGCCTTCGCAAGTCGCGGAAAATATCACCGCTGTAATGACAGAAGTTAAACGCAAACGTCCTGTCGATGTTAAGGGTGAGTTTATTCAATCTGTTTCTGTCGCGAGCACAATGGGACCCGGCGTATGGGTCGCGTTAGGTGATCAGGAGTAAGGAGAAAATATGGCTATTATCGCAAAAAAAATACAGGAAACAAAAACAAAAGCAATCGGCGAATTAAAAGAGACTTTAAGCGGCGCGCAGGATTTTATTTTTACCGAATACCGCGGACTTACAGTTGAGCAGATCACCAATTTAAGAAAACAGCTTCGCGCGAAAGACGTTGAGTACAAAGTCGTTAAAAATAATTTCGCAAAGATCGCTTTTAATCAGTTATCAGCGCCGGATGTATCGGAATACCTTGTAGGTCCGACAGCTGTCGCGATCACTCCCAAGGATCCTAACGAAGTCGCGAAAATTTTCTACGACTTTTTAAAGGAAGTTCCCGCTCTCAAAGTGAAGGGCTCGCTGATCGGCGGATCGGTTTACAATGCCGCGATGACAGAAGCGTTCTCCAAGCTTCCGGGAAGACTGGAACTTATTTCGATGCTCATGTCGGTAATGAACGGACCGGTACGCAATCTTACATGCGCGCTTAACGATGTGCCTTCAAGACTTGTGCGCACTGTTAAGGCTGTAGCTGATAAGAAAGGCGCTTGAGCGAATGTGGAATGAAGAATGAGAAATGAATAACACGGTTTTTTATTAACCGTTATTTATTAAAAAGTCTGTCAGACTTCTGCGAACATAGTTTGCAGGCTGCTGTTCTGTCAGATTAAAAACGATTCAGACATTGTTCGTTGAATATGATGCTGAACGTAATAAACATTTAGGAGAAGATAATATGGCAGCCACAAAAGAAGAAATTTTAGAAGCGATTGCATCAATGACAGTTCTGGAAGTATCAGAGCTTGTTAAAATGATGGAAGAAAAATTCGGCGTTTCAGCCGCGGCGCCTGTTGCGGTAGCGGTAGCCGGCGGCGGCGGCGGAGCGGCAGCTCCCGCGGCGGAAGAGAAAACAGAATTCAATGTTGTTCTCAAAGCGTTTGACGAAGCGAAGAAAATCGCCGTTATTAAAGAAGTCCGCGCTGTAACAGGACTCGGTCTTAAAGAAGCCAAGGACTTAGTCGAAGGCGCGCCGAAACCTCTCAAGGAAGGCGTATCTAAAGACGAAGCGGCGAAGATCAAAGAACAGGTTACCGCAGCAGGCGGCACTGTAGAAGTACAGTAAACGGTGACGAATGACTAATGTGGAATTACTAGTGTGGAATGGCTAATGAATAATTTTCATTCCACATTACACATTAGTCATTAATCGTTCTGCATTTTATGAAGTCTTAAAGAAGTATATATTTAAAAATGATGAATATTTTTGAGATGGGGAGACAAATATGGCTAAGATGAAGACGACAGATAAGCGAACATACATTGGAAAAGATATTCAGGATGTGATGGATCTGCCGGATCTTATCAATATCCAGCTTAATTCCTACGAACGTTTTTTACAAAGAGAAAAAGTTAATAAAGGCGATAAGCTCGCGCTTCAAGGACTTCAGGAAGTTTTTGAAACGACCTTCCCCATTAAAAGTCCGAATGAAGATATGCGTTTAGAATTTGAATACTACACCTTCGATGAAGAAAATATAAAAGTAACAGAACTTGAATGCAAGCAAAAAGGTTTAACATATTCCGTTCCGCTTAAAGCGCGCGTTAATCTCGCGTTTCAGCAGACAGGTGAGATTCGCCAGAAAGATATTTATATGGGTGATATTCCGCTGATGACAGAGCGCGGAACATTTATCATTAACGGCGCGGAGAGAGTTGTTGTCTCACAGATTCACAGATCGCCGGGCGTTATTTTCAGCCACGAAAAAGGCATTTATTCTTCGCGTATTATTCCGTACCGCGGGAGCTGGCTCGAGTTTGAAATCGATCAAAAACGCGAACTTATTTACGCGAAGATTGACAGAAAGAAAAGAATCCTTGGAACAATTTTTCTGCGCACTATCGGTTTTAACACCAGAGAAGAAATCATTAACGCTTTTTATGTTACTGATACTCTCAAAATAAAAGATGACCGCGAAACCAAGGAAAAAATTTCCGGCAAAATTCTCGCACAGTCAATTTATGTGAAAGACGAAAGCTCTGCGAAAAATGAAGAGAGGCTTCTTTACAGAGCAGGCGAAAAACTTCATCCGCACATTGTTGATGAACTTTTAAAGAATGATATTAAATCAATTTGTTTCATCGATTTTGATGATGAAAATTCTCTTAACTCGACGATGCTTTTAAATTGTTTTGAGCGCGAAGATATTAAGTTCGTAAAAGAAGGTTCGGGCAACGAGCCGACAAAAGAAGACGCGCTCATGGCTGTTTATTCGGTTTTAATGCCCGGTGAATCTATCACTGCCGATCAGGCGGAAAAAGACCTTCACGGAATGTTCTTTACAGATCGCCGCTATGATCTTGGAAAAGTAGGACGCTATAAATTAAATAAAAAATTCGCGCTCGACCTTCCTGTAAATAAATTTACGCTTGCAAGCGATGACATCATTGCCACTATGAAACATTTGATCAAAGTTTATGTAGGCGATGAATATATTGACGATATCGATCATCTCGGAAACAGACGCATTCGTTCTGTCGGCGAGTTAATGGCGAACCAGATGAAAACCGCGTTCAGCCGCATGGAAAGAATCGCCAAAGAAAGAATGAGTTTGAAAGAAACGGATACGACAAAACCGCAGGAATTAATTTCGATTAAACCGATTGTCGCGGCTATTAAAGAATTTTTCGGCTCCAGTCAGCTTTCGCAGTTTATGGATCAGGTTAATCCGTTAGCTGAATTAACTCATAAGAGACGTCTTAACGCGCTGGGACCGGGCGGTCTTTCGCGCGACAGAGCGGGTTTTGATGTCCGCGAAATTCACTACACGCATTACGGACGAATGTGCCCGATTGAAACTCCCGAAGGTCCGAATATCGGTCTTATTGTTTCTCTTGCCAATTACACCCGCGTAAACGAGTACGGCTTTTTAGAAACTCCGTACCGCAAAGTCAATAAAGGCGTTGCGACAAAAGATATCGAATATCTCTCCGCGATGGATGAAGACCGCTACTTTATCGCGCAGGCTTCCGCGAAAGTTAACACTAACGGCTCATTTGCCGAGCCCCAAATCTCCTGCAGAAAACAAGGCGATTATATAAGCCGCGGTCCCGAAGAAATTCAATATATGGACGTTTCTCCAAAGCAGATCATTTCTGTTTCGGCTTCGTTGATTCCGTTCCTTGAACATGACGACGCAAACCGCGCGTTGATGGGATCGAACATGCAACGTCAGGCGGTTCCTCTTGTGTTCCCCGAAACACCGCGTGTCGGCACCGGAATGGAAGCCAAGTGCGCTTACGATTCCGGCGTTCTTGTAAAAGCCCGCAGAGGCGGAACTGTTATCCGCGTAACGTCGCAGGAAATTGTCGTAAAGCCGGAGAGAGCGGGTAATCCGAAACCGGCGGCTCAAGTTTCGTTAGACGAAAGCGGCAACGATGTTTATCAGCTCATTAAATTCCAAAGAACAAATCAGGATACATGCTGCAATCAGCGTCCTATCGTTAAGTTAGGCGAAAAAATTACGTCAGGGCAGGTTATCGCGGACGGTCCCGCGACCCAGAACGGCGAGCTCGCACTTGGCAGAAATATTCTTGTAGGTTTTATGCCGTGGAACGGTTACAACTATGAAGATTCGATTCTTATCTCGCAGCGCGTTGTAAAAGAAGATATGTTTACTTCTATTCACATTAAAGAATTTATCGTAGAGGTACGTGAAACGAAACTCGGACCTGAAAAAATTACGCGCGATATTCCGAACACTGTCGATAAAAGTCTTGATAACTTAGACGCCGAAGGCATTATCAGAGTCGGCGCGAAAGTGCGATCCGGCGATATTTTGGTCGGCAAAGTTACGCCGAAAAGCGAAACTGAAACAACTCCGGAGTTCAAATTGTTAAATTCAATCTTCGGTGAAAAAGCCAAAGAAGTGCGCGACAATTCGCTCAAAGTGCCGCACGGTATCGACGGAACAGTTATCGACATTCAGCGTCTTAAAAGAACAGATCACGACAGCTTGAGCCCCGGCGTTGATGAAGTGGTAAAAGTTTTAATCGCTACAAAACGCAAATTGCGCGAGGGCGATAAAATGGCGGGCCGCCACGGAAACAAAGGCGTAGTAGCGAGAATTCTCCCCGAAGAAGATATGCCGTTCATGGAAGACGGAACTCCTCTTGATATCTGCTTGACTCCGCTCGGCGTTCCTTCCCGTATGAATATCGGGCAGTTACTCGAAACAGAACTTGGCTGGGCGGGATCGACATTGAACGAATGGTATTCGACTCCTGTTTTCCAGTCTCCTTCGACCGAACAGATCGAAGAAAAATTAAAAGAAGCGGGGCTTCCCGTTACCAGCAAAGCCGTTTTAAAGGACGGAAGAACCGGCGAAGAATTTGTCAATCCGATTTTCTGCGGAATCATTTACTTCTTAAAGCTTCACCATCTTGTTGATGATAAAATGCATGCCCGTTCAACAGGTCCGTACTCGCTTGTTACCCAGCAGCCGCTGGGAGGCAAGGCGCAGTTCGGCGGACAGCGGTTAGGTGAAATGGAAGTCTGGGCGCTTGAGGCGTACGGGGCGGCGAATACTCTGCAGGAATTACTGACAATAAAATCCGACGATATGACAGGAAGATCAAAAATTTACGAAGCGATAGTTAAAGGCGAACCTTCGACAACTGCCGGTATTCCCGAATCGTTTAACGTACTGGTTCAGGAATTGCGCGGTCTTGCTCTCGATCTTTCTATATTTGATATTAAAGGAAAACAAATACCGCTCACTGAAAAAGATGAGGAATTGATAACCAAGTCTGGAACTTTTAATTAAGGGGTTTGAACGATGCGCGATATTCAAGATTTTGATTCGATAATGATTAGAATAGCCTCGCCGGATATGATCCGGTCGTGGTCATACGGCGAAGTAAAAAAACCGGAGACGATTAATTACCGGACACTGCGCCCCGAGAAGGAAGGACTTTTCTGCGAACGGATTTTCGGCACGACTAAGGAATGGGAATGTTACTGCGGGAAATTTAAATCGATCCGTTATAAAGGCGTTATCTGCGATCGCTGCGGCGTTGAAGTTACTCACTTTAAGGTACGCCGCGAAAGAATGGGTCATATCGAGCTTGCGGCGCCTGTTTCGCACATCTGGTATTATCGATCTGTTCCGAGCAGAATGGGTCTTCTTCTAGATCTTCCTACAAGTCAGCTTCGATCGGTTTTGTATTACGAAAAATATATCGTGATTGATTCCGGCGACACCAATTTAAAAAAAGGTCAGCTGCTTTCCGAAGAAGAATATTACGAAGCGCAGGAACGTTACGGCGGCGGATTCACAGCCGGAATGGGCGCCGAAGCTGTAAGCGTTCTTCTTGAAAACTTAGACCTCGACGCGATGGCTGCCGAGTTACGCGCAAAGATGATCGAGAAAGGAACAAAGAGCGACAAGCGTCTTTTAAAACGAATCGACATTGTGGAAAGTTTCCGCAACTCAAAAAATAAACCGCAGTGGATGATCTTAAACGTTATTCCTGTTATTCCGCCGGAACTTCGTCCGATGGTTCAGCTTGACGGCGGACGTTTTGCGACAAGCGATTTGAATGATCTTTACCGCAGAGTTATCAACCGCAACAATCGTTTAAAAAGACTGCAAGCGCTTAACGCTCCCGACATTATTATCCGCAACGAAAAACGAATGCTGCAGGAAGCGGTTGACGCGTTATTCGATAATTCTAAAAAGAAAAAAGTTGTAAAAGGATCGTCTAACAGACCTCTTAAATCGATCAGCGATATGCTCAAAGGAAAGCAGGGACGCTTCCGCCAGAACCTTCTTGGAAAGCGCGTTGACTATTCAGGACGCTCTGTTATTACTGTCGGTCCCGATCTTCATATGTGGCAGTGCGGTATTCCTACAAAAATGGCGCTTGAATTGTTTAAGCCGTTTATAATGAAAAAACTTGTAGACAAAGATGTTGTTTTTAATATTAAAAAAGCGAAGATGTATGTCGAGCAGGAAACGCCCGAAGTATACGCTATCTTGGATGAAGTTGTAAAAGAGCATCCTGTTCTTCTTAACCGAGCGCCGACTCTTCACCGCCTTGGTATTCAGGCTTTTGAACCGGTGCTGGTCGAAGGAAAAGCGATAAAACTTCATCCTCTTGTTTGTCACGCATTTAACGCTGACTTTGACGGCGACCAGATGGCGGTTCACGTTCCGCTGACGCAGGCTGCGCAGATGGAATGCTGGACACTGATGTTATCTGCGAGAAATCTTTTAAATCCCGCGAACGGAAAAACAATTGTATTCCCCTCTCAGGACATGGTTTTAGGAATCAACTTCCTTACAAGAATTAAACCAAACGCTAAAAGACCGGGCTGGGAAAAACCGGAAACAAAGGATAAGATTCCCTATTATTCATCTCCGGAAGAAGCTCTCATGGCGGTCGAAAGAAAATCGCTTGACTGGGAAGCGGCTATCCGCGTTAAACCGTTTAAGAATTTAATCTGGGATAAAGCCGGCAGCCTGTTTACGCCTAACAAAGACGGCACCATTGTAACAACCGCGGGAAGACTTGTGTTTAACGAAGAGCTTCCAAAAGATATTCCGTTTATCAATTACGAATTAAAAGATAAAGAACTGCGCGCGCTGGTTGAACATGTGTTCAAAGAAAAAGGTTCGTGGACTACTGTTCAAATGTTAGACGCAATTAAATCAACAGGCTACCGTTACGCGACAGTATTCGGCGCTACTATCGGCGTTGATGACATCATCGTTCCGAAAGAAAAAGCCGAAATGATCGACAAGGCGAACAAAGATGTTGAGGGAATTCAGAAACAGTGGCGGCAGGGACACATCACAAACGAAGAGCGTTATAATCAGGTTGTTCAGGTTTGGACAAAAACAAATGACGACCTCACTAATATAACAATGAAGACTCTTGAGTCTGACAGAGACGGTTTTAACTCGATTTATATGATGGCGAACTCAGGAGCGCGCGGAAGCCGCAACCAGATTCGTCAGCTTGCAGGTATGCGCGGTCTTATGGCGAAGCCGTCCGGCGACATCATCGAGCTTCCGATTCGCTCAAATTTTAAAGAAGGACTTTCCGTTATCGAGTTCTTTATTTCAACTAACGGCGCGCGCAAAGGACTTGCCGATACCGCTCTTAAAACGGCTGAAGCGGGTTATCTCACCCGCCGTCTTGTTGATATCGCGCAGGATATGGTTGTTAACGAAGATGACTGCGGAACGATCAACGGTATCTCGTATTCTTCGATTAAACAAGGCGAAGAAATTGTCGAGGCTCTTAAAGATCGCGTCATCGGGCGGTTCACGCTTGAGCGCGTAAAGCACCCGATAACAGGCGAATTGATTGTAGACGTTAACGAAGAAATTACGGAAGATATCGCCGCCGCGATTGACGCTGCCGGAGTAGAGACAATCCGTATCAGGACAGTTCTTACATGCGAAGCGAAATACGGCGTCTGCCGCAAATGTTACGGGCGCAATCTTGCGACTAACAGAGCGGTTGATATCGGCGAAGCTGTCGGAACAATCGCGGCTCAGTCGATTGGTCAGCCGGGAACTCAGCTTACAATGCGCACATTCCATATCGGAGGCGTCGCGACAAAGCTCAGCGAAGAAAACCGCATAACGCTCAAGTATCCTGTTTATATCAGGGATGTAATCGGCACTCATCTTAATCTTGATAACGGACATCTCCTGTTTACAAGAAGGGGACACGCGATTGTCAATAAAGTGATGAGAGAGTACAAGCTTGAACGCGGCGATAAAGTGATGGTCGCGGACGGAAAGAAAATTAACCGCGGCGAAGTGATTATTAAACGCGGCGGCGAAGATATTACATCGCCGGAAATTTCCATCGCTTTAGTTTTAAAAAATAAAGAAGGCGAATCGCTTTGTCTTATCGGTCAGGATCAAAAAATCGAAATCAGAAACGGTTCTGATTTTATTGTACAGAAAGGTTCAATTGTTGAAGCTGAAAAAACAATAGCAACATTCGATCCGTTCTCTGATCCGATCATTGCCGAAGCAAGCGGCATCGTCAGATACGAAGATATTATTCTAGGCACTACTCTTAAGGAAGAAATTGATGAGGATACCGGTAATATCGAAAAACGCATAACAGAGTTCCAGCACGAGAGCAAACAGCCGCGCATTTTCCTTGTTGATGAAAATGAAAACGAAGTCGCGTCTTATCTTCTGCCAGGCGGCGCATATATTCAGGTTGATGAAGGCGAACATATTAAAGCCGGACGTCCGATCGCGAAAACATTGAAGGAATCCGCGAAAGCTATGGATATCACATCGGGTCTTCCGCGTGTCGGCGAGCTTTTCGAAGCGCGCAAACCGAAGTATCCCGCGGTTCTCGCTCAGGTTTCCGGAACTGTTTATTTCCGCGGAATCGTAAAAGGCAAGCGAAAACTTGTTGTCGAGGATGATTTTGGCAGAGAATTTTCGCATTACATTCCGATGAATAAGCGCCTGCTTGTACGTGACGGCGATAAAGTTGAAGCGGGCGAAATGCTCTGTCAGGGCGCGACAAATCCGCACGATGTTCTTTACATCTTGGGCGAAGGAAGACTTCAGCGTTATCTGATGGACGAAATACAAAACGTTTACCGCCTGCAGGGCGTTTCGATCAACGATAAACATATCGGCGTTATTATCCGCCAAATGATGCGTAAAGTTGAAATACGTTTTGTCGGCGATACGAAATTTATTTACGGTTCTTCGGTTGACAAATACAGATTCCATGAAGAAAACGCGCGCGTAATCGCGGAAGGCGGACAGCCCGCTATCGCGCAGCCGATGTTCCAAGGCATGACAAAAGCGTCTCTCAATATTGATTCGTTCCTTTCCGCGGCGAGCTTCCAGGAAACAACAAGAGTTCTTACAAATGCCGCAATCGCAGGCTCAACCGATTATCTGCGCGGATTAAAAGAAAATATTATAATCGGTCATCCGATCCCCGCGGGAACCGGTATGAAACGTTACCGCAATATCAAACTGTTTGATGATGAGAGTCAGGATTTAGACGAGTACATGCAGGAAATTCTTGACAGACGCAAACAGGAAGCCGAAGCGATCGCAGAAGCGGAAACTGTTCAGGAAGAATACACCGTCGACGAAGACTGAAGGATATAAATCTTGCAGTACCGCATCGACAAAAAGACAGGAAGTCAAATCTCTATTCTCAGTTTTGGATGTATGCGGTTCCCGAAAAATCTCGGCATTATCGATATGCGTTTGACCGAAGAAATTATTATGCGCTCAATCGAAAAAGGCGTAAATTATTTTGACACCGCGTGGATTTATTCGGGAAGCGAAGAAGCGCTCGGCGCTATTCTTCATAAAAATAATGTTCGGCATAAAGTAAACATCGCCACAAAGATGCCGCTTGTAATGTTTAAAAGCGCCAGTACCGAAGTTGATTTTGATAAATATTTGAATCAATCTCTGGAAAGATTAAAAACAGATTATATCGATTATTATCTTTTGCACATGGTAACTGATATGGATCAGTGGACGCGGTTTAAAAATTGGGGAATCGAGAGCTGGCTTGCCAAGAAAAAAAGTTCGGGTCAAATTAAACGGATTGGTTTTTCGTATCACGGAAACGGCAGCGAATATCTAAAAATCCTTGATGATTACGATTGGGATTTAACAATGATCCAATACAATTATTTTGATGAAAATTTCCAAGCGGGAGTGAAGGGGCTTCGCGCCGCCGCTGCGAAAATGCCGGTTATTATAATGGAGCCTCTTCTTGGCGGCAAACTCGCCGCAGGTCTTCCTAATGACGCTGTTAAAATTTTTAAAAACGCCGATTCGCAAATTTCTCCCGCAGGCTGGGCGTTTAACTGGCTGTGGAATCAAAGTGAAGTAACATCGGTGCTAAGCGGCATGAACTCGATGAATCAACTGGAAGAAAATTTAGGCTGCGCGGAAAAATCGTCAGCTAATATGCTTGATGAATCGTATAAAAATGTTTATAAATCTGTTTTAGAATCTTTAAACCGCGCATGCAAAGTCCGGTGTACCGGCTGCAATTATTGTATGCCGTGTCCGGCAGGAGTGAATATTCCCGGCTCTTTCTCGTCTTATAACACGGTTTATTCAATGGGATATATCGAAGGTCTTAAACAATATTTAACAAGCACCGGTCTTATGAACGTAAAAAGCGGCAGCCCGGGTATCTGCACAAACTGCGGAAAGTGCGAAACTCATTGTCCGCAAAAAATCGAAATTATGAAAGAATTAAAAACAGTTTTTAAAAAAATGGAACCATGGTTTGTCAGATTTGCCGGCGTTTGCGCCAGAGTCATATTCGGCAAAAAACGCAAATAATCAGGAATGTGGAATGACTAATGCGGAATGGTCAAGAAAAAAAAACATTTGTCATTTGTCATTCGTCATTCATTATTTTATTTTAACAGCCATTATTTTTTTTTCTTTTTCCGTAACATCATGTATTAGAGAAAATAATAAAAACGACGGTATTCTAATTGCTGTCAGTATTCCGCCGCAGGCTTGGTTTGTTTCGCAGATTGCCGGTAATAACGCGGCTCATCTCATTCTTGTTCCGCCGGGACAAAATCCGCATAATTATGAGCCGACTCCGAAACAAATTCAAATGCTCGCTTCAGCAGATGCGTGGATTCTATCCGGCTCTGAGTTTGAAATTAGCCTGCGTCCGAAAATTGAAAAGCTTTTTCCAAGCCTTTTAATCATCGACGGCGCTTACGGAGTTGACTTTCGATTTCTTTCAGAACATGAACACCACGATTGTGACGATCATGATCATAATTCCTCACTGGTAATTGACAGGCACACATGGCTCGGAAAAAAGCCAGCGATAATTCTCGCATCTCACATAAAAGACGCGCTTTGTTTTCTTGATAATCAGAGTGAAACATTTTATGTTAATAAGTATGATGAGCTGTTAAATGAAATTGACAACGTTTTTGATGAACTGCGAATTGCGCTTGCTCCTTTAAACGGCAAAAATATTTTTGTTTATCATCCGAGCTTTGGTTATTTTTTTGATGAGTTCGGTATTGTTCAGGAAGCGGTAGAGACGGGAGGAAAAGAGCCGACGCCGCGTCAGTTAAATAATTTAATGCAAAAAATAATTGAAGAAAAACCGGCGGCGATTTTTGTGCAGGCTCAGTTTCCTGTTAATGCGGCAAAAACCCTCGCGGACGCTGCCGCCTCAAATGTGATACAACTCGATCCGCTCGCGCAAGATTGGCTTGGAAATATCAGACACATGGGACAAATGTTAAAAAACATAATACAATGAATAATCAACAATGGAAAATAATTTTGCGGTAAAATTTGAATCAGTCTCTTTTTCATACAATGATGTTGTTGTTTTAAAAGACGCGTCTTTTCATATACACAGCGGCGAGTTTGTCGCGATGGTCGGTCCCAACGGCTCAGGGAAAACTACAGTTTTAAAACTCCTCTTTAATTTAGAAAAACCTGATAATGGAACAATTGATATTGTCAGTTCTACTTCGTATGTATCCCAGCAAATGCCGTCGGATAATTTATTTCCGATAACAGTGCGCGATATCGTTAGAATGGGACTTTTGAGTCCGATTAAAGGTTATACGAAAAATAATGTCAGCGTAGAAGAAGCTTTAAAGAAAACCGGTATTGTTGATTTGGCGGAAAGAACATACCGATCGCTCTCCGGCGGGCAGAAACGCAGAGCTCTTGTAGCGCGCGCGTTAGCTGCAAATCCGCGGCTCCTTGTGCTGGACGAACCAACCGCCAACATGGACGCGGACAGCGAATCACGTCTTTATGAAACGCTCGGAGCTTACAAAGGAAAGATGACAATTTTAATTGTTACTCATGACACAGAGTTTGTCTCTTCTCTGACGGATAGAGTGCTCTGCCTCGGAAACGAATATAAAATCGTTCAACACCGCACCGAGGAAAACACCGCCGCTCATCACGCAGGAGCCGGACATGAAGCGCGCGTTCTTCACGAGGAAAATATTTCATGCTGCTAAGAAGCATGCCGTAAAACAGGAATTATTATGCAGAGTTTTTTTGAAGCCTTAATAAATATCAACTTCCCGTTTTTGCGTAACGCGCTTTTAGCCGGAGTGTTATCATCGATACTTTTTGGAATACTCGGATCGGTTGTTACTGTGCGGAGAATCGGCAGTTTAGCCGGAGCGATTTCTCACGCGGTGTTAGGCGGTATAGGAATGGCGCTTTTTTTATCGGCGTCAATTATTCCCGGGTTTCCGCCGATTGCAGGCGCGTTAATTTTCGCTGTCCTTTCCGCGCTTGTTATCGGTTTTGTTTCTTTAAAAGCAAAACAAAGAGAAGATACTGTGATAAACGCGATATGGGTTATCGGAATGAGTCTTGGACTTTTGTTCATGGCGAAAACTCCGGGTTACGCCGATCCTTCGACATGGCTCTTTGGAAACATTCTTTTAATTTCAAACATCGATTTAATATTACTTGCAATTCTGGACATCATCGTCACGATCCTCGCATGGCGTTTTTACGCTCAGATAGAAGCCTCGTCGTTTGACGCAGAGTTCGCCAGAACAAGAGGCGTCAGGGTCGATTTAATTTTTCTTCTGCTTCTGGGTTTAACCGCTGTCGCCATTGTTCTTCTTCAAACTTTTGTCGGCATCGTGATGGTGATCGCAATGCTCACTCTTCCTTCGGGCTGCGCGGGAGTTTTTTCCAAAAGCTTAAGCAGTATGATGATTTCGAGCTGTTTATTCGCCGCGTTTTTTTCTGTCAGCGGTTTGGTATCAGGCTGGATTTTTGATCTGCCTGTAGGAGCGATGACAGTTATAATCGCAGGTATTGTTTTTCTTGTTTTTTCTGTTGTCAGAGCCGGCAGAAAATAATTTCACTCTAATTGTTATACTATCAAATTGATGATACAATTTTATGTAATTTATCAATTTTGAGGTTTTTATGAAAAATTTATTATCTTTTGCGCGGTTTCTTCTATTAATATACATTATTTTTACTTTTGCTTTTACAATATCGTGCAAAGGGAAGACGATTCATCCCGATTCCGAATATATTTCCGCAGTCAGCGGCGGGATAGTGCCAAGGACTTCTCCGATTACCGTTGAATTTACAAGGAGTCAGGATACATCGATTCCGCTTGAATCCAACGCGTTTGTTTTAAACCCAAAAACTAAAGGAACAGTTTCGTGGCAGAATGAGTTTACTCTCATCTTTACTCCTTCCGAACCGTTAAAGTCCGGACGGCTTTATAAAGCTCATGTTAAGCTTCCCGGAATTCCGGTTTTCAATTTTGAGTTTATCGCGTCTCATCCTGTTTTTCATGTCGATTTCAATCCTGTTCAGCTTGGGAATGATTATGATGTATTGATAACCGGCGTTCTTGAAACTGATGAAAAAGCCGACGTTTCAAAAATCGAGCAGACTGTTAATTCTTCCGAGTTGGGAAGACCGACATGGATACACGAAGACGGAAGACATTTTTTTACTTTCGCTCCTGTCAGCAGAGGAGATACTTCAAGAACTGTCGAGATTACATGGAACGGAAATCCTCTTGGAATTAAAGAAGAAGGTTATACGACGATGCTGATTCCGGGGCTGGAAAGTTTTGAAATGCTCGGTTTGAATTTTGACGACGGAGTGATCGAGGTTTCATTTTCCGGCAATTTAAATCCTAATATGGATCTGCGCGGATTTATTTCTCTCTCGGGGATTACCGATGTACGTTATGCGCTAGAAGGAAACACCGTTAAAATTTTCGGCGATAATTCCGGAGGAATGCCCGCAGGAGCGCAGCTTTTAATTCAAGATTTGGAAGACACAAGAGGAAACCGTCTTGCCGCTCCTGTGCAATTTGTTGTTCCCGAGAGATGGGAGCTTCCCGATTTTAGATTTGCAGGCAACGGCGTAATTCTTCCTACAAGTCAGGGCGCTCCGCTGATTATCGAAACAAGAAATTTATCCGGCGTTTTAGTCGAGGCTTATCAGGTTTATAACAACAATATGATGCAGTTTCTTCAGGTTAACAGCCTTGACGGAAACTCCGAGCTCGACAGAGTAGGAGAACCTGTCTGGACTAAAGCGTTTGATTTTCAATTTTCGGAGCGGGATCAAAACCGCTGGGTGCGCAGAGGACTTGATATGGCGGAGCTTAGCCGCAGATTTCCCGGCGGATTGTTTCACATAAGAGTTTCTTTCAGACAGCGTCATGTTCAATATGCGTGTCCTAATAACCATGGAAATTTTTCTCATCTTGCATTTCCAAGCGATGATTTTCCAAGATACAATTCATCGAGCGGCGAATCTTCGTACTGGGACAATTACTACTATTCAAATGACTATGACTGGAATGAATGGTATAACAGACGAAACGATCCGTGCCATCCTTCTTTTTATTCCGGCACAAGCGGACGAAGCATTACAAAACACCGTAACGTTCTTGTTTCCGATCTTGGGCTGCTCGCGAAAAGAGCGAACGACGGATCGTGGTTAATATCGACGACAAATTTAATTACCGCGCGCGCTACGCCCAATGTTGAGTTCGGCGTTTATAATTATCAGGGTAAACTGGTTTCTCAAGGCAGAACAAACTCAAGCGGCATCGCGACAATTCCAGCTTCTTCGGAAACAGGAAGAGGAACGCGCCTTTTCATTTACGCGGAAAGCGGTTTAGGAAGAGCGTATTTAAGAATTTACGATTCGCTTGCTTTAAGCATGAGTCATTTTGATATCTCGGGCGGAACGCCGACTTCAGGAATCCGCGGATTGATTTACGGCGAGCGCGATGTGTGGCGCCCTGGCGATGATATTCATTTAACGTTCTTGTTAGCTGATCCTCAGGGAACTATTCCGGCGAATCATCCTGTTTCGTTTGAACTTGAAGACCCCAGAGGAAGACCCGCTATCACAAGAACTTATACAAATTCCGTTGACGGATTTTATGCTATTAATATTTCCACGCCCGCGGACGCGCCTACAGGAGACTGGACAGCAAGAGTGAGAGTCGGCGGCAGTACATTCAATAGAAACATTAAAATAGAAACTGTTATGCCGAACAGGATCAAAATGGATCTTGATTTCGGCAGTACGGAATTCATAAAGAGCGGATCGCAGCAGATTCCGCTTTCGGCTGAATGGCTTTACGGCGCGCCTGCGTCAAGTTTAAAAGCTGATGTAAGCGTCAGTTACGCTGATAAAGAAACAGTTTTTGCCGGTTACGCCGATTATTCATTCCGCGATTTTTCGCGCTCTGTTACTTCCGAGCGTCAAAACGTTTGGGATGGTACGTTAGATAAAGACGGAAAGACTACTTTTACAATGAATTTAAATCCCGGAAACGCTGTTCCCGGCAAGGTAACGGCGCGTTTAATGACGAGAGTTTTTGAGCCGTCGGGAGTTTTTTCTTCCGAGCAGATCAGCATGGAATATTCGCCGTACGCGCGATATGTCGGCGTTAAACTTCCAAAGGGAGACGCAACGCGCAACATGCTCCTTACCGACACGAATCATCAAGCTGAGATTGCGTTAGTTGACGAGAGCGGAAAACCGGTGCAGGGAAATGTAGAGCTTGACTGCGCGATTTATAAATTAAGCTGGCGCTGGTGGTGGGAAAGAGGATCAAGCGAAGCGGCGGAATTCGCGTCGACGCTTTCGAGGAGTCCTATTTCGCGTCAGAGCGTTAATGCAGCTAACGGCAAGGCGGTTTTCAACTTTAGAGTAAATTATCCTGATTGGGGGCGTTATCTTGTAATCGCCAGAGATTCAAAAGGCGGACACGCAGCCGCTCAAATTGTTTACATCGACTGGCCGGGATGGGCGGGACGCGCCGCTGACGGAGGTCAGGGTTCGCAGTCGATGCTGACTTTAACTCCGGCAAAATCGTCGTATAACGCCAATGAAAGAGCGCAGATAACATTCCCTTCCAATAAAGAAGCGGCTGCTCTAGTCGTAATTGAAAAAGGCGGAAATATAATTAAGAGCGAATGGATCAATTGCTCGGAAGGAACAACAAGGTATGAGTTTACTGCGGAGCCTTCGATGGTTCCGAATATATATGTGCACGTAACGCTTGTTCAGCCGCATTTGCAGGTTCAAAATGATCTTCCAATCCGGCTCTACGGCGTTACGCCTGTATTAATTGACGATCCAAATATCACGCTGCGTCCGCAGATTAGAACGCAGGAAAACTGGCAGGCTGAATCCAGAGTTTCGTTTACCGTAAGCGAAACAAGCGGTAGACCGATGACTTACACTGTCGCCGTTGTAGACGAAGGGCTTTTAGGGCTTACTCGATTTAATATTCCAAATCCGCGAAATACTTTTTACGCAAGAGACGCTTCGTTTATTCGATCATGGGATTTGTTTCAGGAAGTTATGGGAGCGTACTCGGGAAGACTGGAAACGCTTCTTGCTATCGGCGGTTCTGACGACGGAGAGGTTGATATAAACAAAGAGACGCAGAGGTTTAAACCTGTCGTGCGTTTCTTCGGACCTTTCCAGCTTGAAAGAAACGGATCGAAAACCGAAACATTCGAGCTGCCTCCTTATACCGGAGCTGTCCGCATAATGGTGCTTGCCGCTTCATCAACAACAGAGAATCAAAGCGCGAGAACGTTACGCGCATACGGAACCGCTCAGCAGTCCGTGAAAGTAACGTCTGACTTGATGGTTTTTGCTTCTCTTCCGCGCGTTCTCTCTCCCGATGACGAAGTTGAAGTTCCGGTTTATGTTAATACTATGAGAGACGGAAACAGGAGCGTGAAAGTTACTCTCTCTGTTCCCGGAGCTCAGATTATAGGCGCGTCTTCTCAGGATGTGGCGTTTACAAAGAGCGGCGAAAAATTAGTCCGCTTTAAGGTAAAAGCTCCGGGTAATCCGCGCGGAATTGTATTTACCGCATCCGCGGAAGCGTCAGGATTAAGAATAGCGCGTCATGCCGTCGAGATGGAAGTGCGTTCTACCGCGATTCCGGTGACAAGATCGGCGCAGAGTTTAATCGCCGCGGGTGAGACATGGAGAGGAAATCTAGCGTACCCGGGAAGAGACGGAACAAATACGTTAGTCGCAAGTTTTTCGCGGCTTCCTCCTTTAAATCTGGAATCGCGTCTTAGTTATTTAATCGGCTATCCTCACGGCTGTCTGGAACAGACAACCAGCGGCGCGTTTCCTCAGCTTTACCTTGATAAAATTATGACGTTAGACGAAACCCGCAAAGCAGCTATACAAAATAATATTAACGCCGGCATTGAGCGCGTTCTTGGAATGCAGTTGATGTCCGGAGGTTTTTCATACTGGCCAGGCGAATCTTCAGTTAACGACTGGACTTCTTCTTACGCGGGTCATTTCCTTCTTGAAGCGCGTAAAGCAGGTTACAATGTGCGCGAAAACGCGGTAAAGAGCTGGGTAAATTATCAAAGAAGCGCGGCTTCGATGTGGCAGGCCGGTAACCAGAAATTTACCGAGCAGGCGTACAGGCTTTACACTCTCGCGCTGGCAGGTCAGGCAGATCTTGGATCGATGAACCGCCTTCGAAGCCACACAATACCGATTCAAGCGACATGGCGGTTAGCCGCAGCTTATTGGCACGCGGGGCAGCGCGACACAGCCCGCAATTTAATAAAAGGGCTTTCTCTGCCTCAGGGAAAATACCGCGAGTTTTCCGCTACATTCGGCTCCGACATCAGAGACAAAGCGATGATTTTGGAAACGTTGATTTTAATCGGCGCTCAGGAAGATGTGGGAAGAACAAAATCGCTCTTTGAAGAAATAACTAAAGCGTTAGCTGACGATGCTTGGTTGTCTACTCAGGAAACAGCTTACGCGTTAATCGCAATTTCTCCGTATATGCAGAATAATTCAGGTGAAGGTGAAATAAAAGTTGAGTACACAGCAGCCGGAAGAAGCGGAAATGTTGCGTTTAACGATTCTTCGGCGGAATTCAATTTCGGCAATGTATCGGGAACCACAACTAACTTTACCGCTGTTAACCGTTCGGCATTCCCTGTTTATGTGCGTTATACGGCAAAAGGACTTCCCGCCGAAGGAGCGGAGCCGGCTCTCTCTGAAGGACTGACTCTCTTTGTCGAGTACCGCGACTCAAACGGAAAAGCAATACAACCCGCCGCTCTTAAATTAGGTGACGATATGGAAATTGCCGTGCGCGTGCGCAACAGTTTTGCGTCGCCTGTTGAAGAAATAGCGCTTATCGTGCCTGTTCCCGCGTCATGGGAAATTGTAAATACGCGCATCGGCAGCGGCTCTTCTTCGCAGGGTATTCGTTACCAGGACATCCGCGATGACAGAGTAATGGCGTACTTTAACTTAAACAGAAACGAAGAGCGAACGCTCCGTTTCACTGTGAACAAAGCTTACGAAGGCTCATTCTTTCGCCCCGCGATACACGCTTACGCAATGTACGACGAGTCGATTAGAGCGCTTATACCGGGTGTACGTTGATTTAGATGACGGATAATATTTTTCATAAACCGAAAAATTTATTTTTTTTTGTAATAAAAATTCTCATAAAACATTACAAGCCGGCAATTTTCGCTGTTATTTTTCTAACAATTATTCTGTCATTCGCGCTTTGTCTGCCTAACCCGTTATTCGACGCTTCCTACTCTCCTGTGTTGTACGACAGAGAAGGACATCTACTTGGCGCTCAGGTTGCGTCCGACGGGCAGTGGCGGTTTCCCGGGAGCAGTAGGTTAAACGAAAAATTCGCGATTGCTCTAATTGAAGCCGAAGATCGCAGGTTTAGAAAACACCCGGGCGTTGATCTTCGCGCGATTGCAAGAGCGGCGGTTCAAAATATTAAAAACAAAAATATAGTTTCAGGCGGCTCTACAATTACAATGCAGACAATACGCCTCGCGCGCGGATTTAAGAAGCGCACTTTTTTTGAAAAAGGCATCGAGGCGATTCTCGCTCTGCGGCTTGAAATTGGAAAATCAAAAAACGAAATTCTTTCTCTCTATGCAGCTAACGCTCCGTTCGGCGCGAATGTTATCGGTTTGGAAGCCGCTTCGTGGAGATGGTTCGGCAGAGACTCAGGCGATCTCTCGTGGGCGGAAGCCGCGGCTCTTGCAGTGCTTCCGAATAATCCTGCCGTCATTCATCCGGGGCGAAACCGCGGCGCGTTAAAAATCAAAAGAGACTCACTCTTACAAAAATTATACGCGGCAAATTATTTTGACAGCGAAACTCTTAATCTCTCTTTGGCGGAAAATCTGCCGGGAGAGCCTCTTCCTCTGCCGAGACTTGCGCCTCATCTTCTTGACAGGCTTGTTTTGGAAGTCGGCGCGGATTCAATAAAAAAAAAATCAGCTTTTATATCTGCGATTGATTATCGAATTCAAGAGCGCGTAACATCAATTTTAAACAAAGCAGGGAATCGTTTTTCTTATTACGGAATTTTTAACGGCGCTGTTGTCGTGATTAACACGCAGACAGGAGAAGTCGCCGCTTACGCTGGAAATACAATTTCACCTAACGCTATCGATGTTAACAACGCAGTATCGCGCCGCTCAAGCGGGAGTATTTTAAAACCTTTCCTTTATGCCGCGATGCTTGATACGGGAGACATACTCCCCTCATCACTGGTAAGCGATATCCCTACGCGGATAGGAAGCTTCAGTCCGGAAAACATGAGCCGCATGTATCTTGGAGCAGTGCCCGCCGATGAAGCGCTTGCCCGTTCTTTGAATGTGCCTGCCGCGCGTTCGCTTCGAATTTACGGAGTTGATCGTTTTGCGCAGCTTTTGCGATCTCTCGGGCTTACGACTCTTTTTCGTCCCGGCGCGGAGTACGGGCTTCCGCTGGTTCTCGGAGGAGCGGAAGTAAGCCTCCTTGAAATTACATCTCTTTATGCAGGTCTTGGAAGAGCCTCTGATTCTTTGTCTACAACGCTGGCAAGCGGCGTATTTTTTCCGCCTGTGATTCTGCCGGATTCCATTGACAGAGTTTCGCATAACGTTCATAAGAGCGCGCGCAGAAATATGCCGGCAAGTCAGCTTTCTGTGATGGTGTCTCCCGGGGCAGCATGGCTCACGCTTGAAGCTCTTGTCCGGGCTGCGCGTCCGGGCGAAGAAGCTGTTTGGCAGGAATATGCCGGAGCGCGGCAAATCGCATGGAAAACTGGAACTAGTTACGGCTTTCGGGACGCGTGGGCGATCGGCGTAACGCCTGAGTGGACAGTCGGCGTTTGGATTGGGAATTCTTCGGGAGAGGGAAGACCTGAGCTTCGCAGCAATATTACCTCGGCTCCGGTGTTATTTGAAATTTTTTCCGCGCTCGATTCTGTCAGCGCTCACAGCAGAACATGGTTTTTAAAGCCGGAAGCGGAACTGCGTCAGGAGGAAACCTGCGCGTTTTCCGGTTTTCCGGCTTCCGTTAACTGCGCTAATACCAAAATTTATGACGTTCCTAAAAACGCTCCGGCTGCCGCTGCCTGCCGTTATTGTCAAACTATCATACTTAACGAAAACCTTGATCGCCGTGTTATAATAAAGCAGGGAGTTTTTACTCCGGTTGTTCAGCGTAAATGGATTGTGCTTCCTCCGGCGGAAGAATGGTATTACCGCCGATGGAATCTTGATTACAAACCTTTACCTCCGTTTTTAAATGATACAAATCATTCAGACCGAGGCGAAGGAGTACTCGCGCTTTTTAATCCTGAACCGGGCAGCCAGATTTATGTTCCGCTGGAGCTTGACGGCAGCGAAGGGAAAATTGTTTTTTCCGCGGCGCACCGCAGCGAGTCGGAAATAATTTACTGGCATCTTGATACCGGGTACCTCGGTTTTTCTCACACGTTTCACGAAATGGAAGCGCGTCCGCAGCCGGGAAAACGCACTCTCACTTTAGTTGATTCAGCCGGCAATACGATTGTAAGAAGTTTTACTGTTCTGGAAAGATGACCGTCGTTTTAATGACTGTAATACGGGAGACATTTTATGACAAGTAAAATTTTAAATTCCGAAAAAATGGCGCGGCAGTTTCTGCAGGAAGCGGATTACGAAAAGCTTTTTGCGTTATGCGGCGAGATGCAAAAAATACCTATAATAAAAGATTCTAAATTCTGGCTTAAGATGCACAGCATCGCTTGCTGTAAACTCGGTTACTGGGCGGAAGTTATTGTAATTAATAATAAAAGGATTAGACTTTTTCCGAAAAAACGCAAGGCATGGGACACGCTCGCTCTGGCTCATGCTGTATTGGGATATTACGATTACGCCGCCGAAGTTCTTACGGAAGCCGAAGAAAAAATGGATTGGAATATTTCGTATAACGAACCGGACTTGGATTTAATTCCCGGTATTCAAGAAGAATACCGCGCGAACGGCAAGGAAGGCGAGCCTGATTCTTTTTCAGGAGTTTACTGGTCAGAAAACGCCATGTATGTTTTATATCCGAAAATTTTAAAGAAAGCGCCGAATTGCGCGGCTGCATGGTACATTCTTGCCAAATTTTACGGAGAACGTCTGCATTACTACACTCACGCCGCAAAAGCCGCGGAAAAAGCCGTTAAGCTGAAGCCTGACTGGAAACCGGCGCTGGCGTATCATGCGCAGATGCTTTCTTTTGTTTTTAAATTGAATTTTCACAACGCTGCTTCCGAGGGAACAGAGAAAACAAACGAAGAGAAAAAAAGAATCGCCGAATCCGCGGAAAAAGTAGTAAGAGCCTACGAGAAATGGAATAAAGAAAAAGCGCATAAGCTTAAATCAAAAAAAGAGAAAACTATAGAATTTAAAGAACGTTTGACGCAATGCGTAAAAGATAAAGATTATAAAGGAATTATTTCCGTCTGCGAAGAAGCGTTAAAAAACGAAAGCGTTCTTGATCTCATTATCGATCCGTATTGGCTGAATAAACAAAGCGACGCATTCTTCGATCTTGAAAACTGGAAAGAAGTGGCAAGAGTCTGCAAAAAACGATTGGAATGCGCGGTAAAGAGACGCGAATTATACAGCCGCTACGAAGTAGGAAAAATTAAAAAAGAAGAAGAACGAGCTTTTCAATTTTTAGACGGTCAGGAAAACGAACTCGAACATTTTGCGTGGGAAAGCGCGTATAAACGCCTCGAAACCGAAGAAGAAGACAGCAAAACAACTCTTGAATACGCGCTGGAGAAATTGAAGAAATAGATGTTTAGTAAATAAATTCCCTCAAATTTTAAACAAATTTCAAAATTTTTCTCGAATTTCATGGCAAATCTATCAATTTCGTATTATATTTATAAGATTGTAGTTGTTTTGAATTGAAGGAGTACCGGTGACTAAGCACGATTTTCCCAAAATCCACTTTTATGATCAGGATTTTGTAGATATATACGATAAAACATGGGCATGGATTCAAGATTGCTGGATAAATGGCGCTCCGAAGAGCGGCTTTGACGGTAAATTCTTCGCTTTTCCCGAATCTCAGACTGTTACGCAGGCGGATGCTATCTATTCTTCGTTTTTTTTAGTGTATTCTAACCGAATTTTTCAGGCGCACCCCACTTTAGACCTTTTTTACAGCCGTCAGGAAGCAAACGGCGCTATTTACAGCGCTTACAGCACGGTCAGCGGCGCTCCGGTTTTGGAAAAAGATAATCCCGAGGGGCTCGGCATTCCGCTTTTCGCGTGGGCGGAGCATAATATCTACCATAAATCGGGTAATAAAAAGCGGGTAAAAGATGTCCTTCCGATTCTTTGCAAGTACTCGACATGGATCGATACGATGTTTAAGAAACCGAACGGACTTTACAAAACGCCGCCCGGCGCTACGGGAATGAGTAATGTTCCGCGCGGGGACGCTTACTACATGATGGATTTTAACACCATGATGGCGATTAATATGCTCTATATGTCGGCGCTCGCTGATATCCTGAACGACAAGGAAATTAGTTTTCAATATAAGAAGCAATATTTTTCGTTAAAGACCAGAATTAATTCGCTGATGTACAATGCCGCCGACGGTTTTTATTACGACATTAATAAGAACGAAAAGCAAGTGCCGATAAAAACAATCGCCGGCTTCTGGCCTCTGTTAGCTGAAATTCCTAACGGCGAAAAAGCCGAGCGTATTATCGAAATTCTTTCCGATCCGAAATTTTTCGGAACGGCGCATCCGTTTCCTTCTCTTGCGGTCAGCGAGAAAGATTTTGACGAGAGCGGGCGCGGATACCGCGGTTCTGTATTTCCGTATCTTACTTTTATGGTGATCAAAGGGCTTGAGCGTTATCAAAGATGGGACATCGCCCGCGAGTGCGCAATTCGTCATGTTTACTTTATGCTCGATTCGATGAGCCCCGACGGAAATCATTACAGCGGAAATTTATGGGAAGCGTACATGCCGAATAAAGAGGGACCAGCAAAATGGCCGGGCAAAACAAATTTCCCAAGAGCGCAGTATCTTACTTCCGACGCGCTCTCCACAATTTGTCTTACAATCGAAAATATCGTAGGGCTTTCAATTTCTCTTCCCCGCAAAACCGTTGACTGGGTCATTCCCAGCATGGAAATTATGGGTGTGGAAAATCTTTCGCTGAAAAATAATATGATCACAATTCTTTCTAACAAGAGCAGCAGAGGCTGGGAGATAAAGCTTGAAAGCGAAAAATTATATTACTTCACAATAAATATTTTAGGCGTTAAGGAAAAAACTCTTCCGATTCCCTCAGGGAAATGTTCGATACTAATCGATAAGCTTTAGCGTATGAATGCAACGTTAACCGCAATAATCGAAATCGGCTCCACAGGTATCAGGCTTAATGTCGCGGAAATTTATTCCGACGCGAACAGCTCCGGCACTTGGCAGGTTCTCGACCGCGCGGTTCGTCCCGTAGCTCTGGGGCGCGATGTTTTTACTTCCGGCGTTCTTTCACGCGAATCGATACTTGAATGTCTTTCCGTTCTTCAAAATTACCGCGAGCTTTTATCAGGCTGGGGAATTTCAGATAACAATATTCACGTTATCGCCACAAGCGCATTGCGCGCCGCGCGTAACAGAGATGTTTTTATTGATCGAATTCAGCAGGAAACGGGATTTAAATTAACGATTGTCGAAGGTATCGAAGAAAACAGATTGATGTATCTCGCTGTACGTTTCGCGTTAAAGCAGGATCTTCAGCTTTTTTGGAAAGCTAATTCGATGATCATCGAAATCGGCGGCGGCTCAACTGAAATTATGCTGCTGCGACGCGGGCAGATGGTCGCGGCTCACAGTTTAAAATTGGGTACTATCATTATTGATCAACATTCGCGCCACGGACTGGGCGCGGGAATATTTTATGAACGTTATTTAAACGAAAATATCAGAAACACTTTAGGCATTTTAAATATGGAGATGGATCTCGCTCATGTGCGGACAATTGTCGCCGCCGGAGCGGACGCGCGTCTTGCCGCCGAAAAAATCGGCAAGGAGTTAAACGAAAACTGCCGGATAATGGAGCGCGAGGATTTTTTTAAATTTGTTGATAAGATACGCAATTACACTATCGAAGACTGCATGCATCAGTTTGGCATAACGTACGCCGATGCTGAATGTCTTGTTCCCGGTCTTTTAGTTTTAAAACTTTTTCTTGAGCGTACGGGAGCGGCAAAAGCCGCTGTCCCTCAGATAACAATCCGCGACGGTTACTTAATCGATTTAGCTACCGGCGTTGATTCAACTTTACAGGATGAATTTTTTTCGCAGATAATCGCTTCCGCGCTGAACCTCGGGCGCAAGTTTCATTTTGACGAAGCTCACGCCTGCCATGTCGCCGCGCACTGCATGATAATTTTTGACGCGCTTCAAAAAGAGCACGGAATGAGCCGCCGCCACCGCATAATGCTGGAAACCGCCGCGATTCTTCACGATGTCGGAACTTACATTCAAGTCTCAGGTCATCAGAAACACAGCCAGTATATTATCGCAAACTCTGAAATTTTCGGTCTTCATCAGGAAGAACTCGGAATAATCGCCAATGTTGTTAATTGTCATCGCGGCACTCCGCCTTCACAATCTGACATCGATTTTATGACTCTTCAGCGCGAAGACCGGGTGCTCGTTTTGAAAATAGGCGCGATACTCCGAGTCGCCGACGCTCTCGACCGCGGTCACACTCAACAGATAAAAAAAATAAAAGTCGAGCGCCGCTTCGAGACTGTAATTCTTCATGTCGATAAAGTTTACGATCTTTCTCTTGAATTAATGGGTATCGAAGAAAAAGGCGGCATGTTTCAGGATGTGTTTGGTTATAAAGTGATACTTAATTAATTACTAATGTGGAATTATATATAGAATTAGTCATTTGTAAGGGGAGAGATTATATGAGTAATGAAATAAAAGTAAATGAGGAGACGCTCTCTTCATCAATTCCCTACATCTCCCGCGATCTCTCCTGGGTTGATTTTAACGAACGTGTTTTGGATGAGGGGCTGCAAAGCGATTTGCCGCTTTTGGAAAGGCTTCGTTTTTTATCGATTGTTTCCTCTAACTTTGATGAATTTTTCATGGTAAGAGTCGCCGCTTTATTACGAATGAAAAAAACTGACGGTGAAAAAATAAATGATCCTTCGGGTCTTACGCCTGATCAACAGTTAAAAATAATTTCGCAGAAAGTTCATTCTATTATAGACAGGCAATATAAATGTTTATGTAATGAAATTTTTCCGGGGCTTGCGAAAAACGGGCTTTCACTTCTGCGTCCTGATGCATGGTCTGTCCCCCAACTGGATTTTTTAGATTCGTTTTTCGTGCATCAGATTTATCCTGTTCTTACTCCATTACGGCTGGAAGATGACAAACCGGTTCCTTTTATCGAGAGCCGCTCTCTGAACGCCGCGTTTCTTCTTGAGTCTGAAAAAATTTCCGCAGATGATCAAGAACCGAAAAATTTAAAAATAATTGTTCCGCTTCCCGGCGTTCTTAATAGATTAATCTGGCTCCCCGGTTCGGAAACCATGACAGATAACGCGGACGCGAAAGAAAAACTCCATCTGGCTCTTCTTGAAGATGTTATCGTAACATGGGGCGCGTATCTTTTTCCCGGTTACAGGGTAAAAGAAAGCATGATGTTTAAGATTAACCGCGATGCGGATTTTTCCGTTGACGAGCAGAGAGACGAAGATTATATCGAGGCGATGGTTGAAGTTTTGGAAGACAGAGGCAGAGCCGATGTTATCAGAATGGTTTATTCGCCGGGCAGCGAGATTTTAAAAAACGAACTTGCTTGGCGTTTTGCGTTGACAGACCCCGCGGGAAATGATCAAGGAGATTTTCTTTATGAAGTTGACGGACCAATTAACCCTGTTGATTTTATGGAACTGACAAATATTTCTACGCTGGAAGATATCAGCGAAAAACCATGGAAGATCTACAAACCTGCGGATTTCAATGAAGAGCAGGCGGCGGGATCGACTCCAATTTGGGATAGGATCAGCCAGGGGGACGTTATGCTGCATATGCCGTATCAGTCTTTTGATCCTGTCGTGAGATTTTTTCAGGAAGCGGCAAGCGATCCTCAGGTGCTGTCGATCAAAACAGCGCTATACAGAACAGGCGGTGCGATTCCCGGAGTGGGGCATCACTCAAGCTCGTCGGCATTTTCGCCTGTGGTTCGCGCTCTTGAACAAGCGGCTCTCAACGGGAAGCATGTAACCGCAGTCGTCGAGCTGAAAGCGCGTTTTGATGAAGAGAGAAACATTTCGTGGGCTAACCGTTTGGAAAAAGCCGGAGTGATTGTTGTGTACGGTCTTTCGCGTTTAAAAGTTCACTCGAAAATTTCGGTTGTCGTTCGCCGCGAGAATGATCGCGTAAAACGTTATGTGCATTTATCAACAGGAAATTACAATAATAGAACCGCGAAATTATATGAAGATATCTGCCTCTTTACATGCCGCGAAGATATCGCTTATGACGCAGGATTAATTTTTAATATGCTGACAGGATATTCCGCTGTTCCTAAAATGAACAGAATTGCTGTCGCTCCCTTCGGATTAAAACGGCGTTTTCTGGAATTAATCGAGAGAGAAGCGAATAGAGCAAGGCATAATTATCCTGCCAGAATTATGGCAAAGATGAACGCGTTAACCGATGTCGATATGGTAAAAGCTCTTTACGCCGCTTCGCAGGCAGGCGTTAAAATATCTTTATGCATCCGCGGAGTCTGCACATTGATTCCCGGCATTAAAGGAGTTTCCGAAAATATCCGCGTAATCAGCGTCATCGATCATTATCTTGAACACTCAAGAATTTATTTCTTCTCAAACGGCGGCTCCGATGAATTGTATCTTGCCAGCGCCGACTGGATGACGCGCAATCTTGATCACCGCGTGGAAATTTTATTTCCTGTTCAGGACGAAAAACTCCGCGCTGAATTAATCGATGTTCTTAACAGCTACTTCCGCGACAATTGCAAATCTTCTTCTCTGGACAGCGAAGGTAAATGGACGCGTCTTTTCCCGCTCCACGGTGAAAAACCTTTCCGCGTTCAAAAAGAATTATTATCCCGCGCCGCGGATGACAGCAATATTCCAGGACCTGTAAAATTAGAGTATACTGTTAGACGAAGCCCGCAGACAGTGAATAGCGAACAATAAATTGTTAATAGTGAGGAGATAAATATGGATTTGTATTATTTGATACTTGTAGTGCCGACTTTACTGCTCTCTCTTTGGGCGCAGTTTATGGTGAAAAGCACTTTTTCAAAATTTTCAAAAGTGCCGTGCTCGCGCAGAGTCACAGGCACTGATGCCGCGAATCTCCTGCTTACATCAAACAATATTAATGATGTGAAAGTTGAAGCTGTCGCCGGTTCTCTTACCGATCATTATTCACCGAGTGATAAAAAGCTGCGTCTTTCCGAGCCTGTCTACGGATCGACCTCGATTGCCGCTGTCGGCGTCGCGGCTCATGAAGCGGGACATGCAATTCAACACGCGACAAAATGGGGACCTCTTGTTATGCGAAGTACGCTGGTGCCTGTCGCCAACATCGGTTCAAAAGTCGGACCGTGGCTTGCGATCGCGGGTCTTGGAATTTCCGGCACTTCATACGGCGGAATCGCGCAGATGCTTTTCAATATCGGCATTTTGCTTTTCAGCGGCGCCGTTCTTTTTTATATCATCACTCTTCCTGTTGAATTTAACGCATCCAATAGAGCAATCGCAATTTTACGTTCAAGCAAAGTTTTGGACGAAAGTGAATTGAGGAATGTAAAAAAAGTTTTGAATGCCGCGGCGTTAACTTATGTCGCTTCAGCGCTCACTGCGATTATGAGTCTTCTCAGACTGATTCTTATACGAAGGAACAGATAGTCATTTATAGCGGATAAATTTTTAAATTATCGAGTGTACTTGATAATTATTTTTTTTTATATTATCATTTCAAATGATTTTCCTTAGGAGGAATGAATGACAAGACCAATTACTATTTTTTCCGGACAGTGGGCGGATTTACCTTTTGAAAAATTTTGCGACAAAGCAAAATCGTTTGGCTATGAAGGGATCGAAATAGCCTGCTGGGGCGATCATCTCGATCTTAAAAAAGCTGCGACAGATACAAAATATGTTGAAGAACGCAAAAATATTTTAAAAGCTCATAATTTGAAAGTTTGGGCTATCGGCACTCATTTAATTGGGCAGTGTATCGGCGATAATTGGGACCCGCGTCTTAACGGGTTTGCTCCCGCGGCTCTTGCCGGGAAACCGGAAGAAATTCGCAAATGGGCGGTTGGTGAAATGAAGTACGCCGCCGCTGCCGCTAAAAACATGGGCGTTAAAATTGTTACCGGTTTCATGGGAAGCCCGATTTGGGCTTACTGGTATTCGTTCCCGCAAACCACCGAGCAGATGGTCACTGACGCATACGCTCAGATTATTAAACTCTGGTCGCCGATTTTTGACGAGTTCGACAAGTGCGGCGTAAGATTCGCATTGGAAGTTCATCCTACAGAAATCGCGTTTGATTACTACACAGCCGAACGTCTCCTTAAAGAATTCAAGAGCCGCAAAACGCTCGGTTTTAATTTTGATCCTTCTCATTTAATCTGGCAGGGTGTTAATCCGTGTCTTTTTATCCGCGACTTCGCATCGAAGATTTTTCATGTTCACATGAAAGACACCGCGGTAAACCTCGACGGCAAAGCCGGTATTCTCGGCTCTTTCCTCACATTCGGCGATGTCCGCCGCGGCTGGAACTTCCGCTCGCTCGGTCACGGCGATGTCGACTTCGAAAACATCATCCGCGAACTCAACTCTATTAACTACAAAGGACCGCTCTCCGTAGAATGGGAAGACTCCGGCATGAACAGAGAAATCGGCGCGAAAGAAGCGTTTGAGTTTGTCAAAAATATTAACTTCTCTCCGTCAGACATCGCCTTTGATGACGCTTTAAAAACTGAATAACGCTAAGCATAATTGGGCGATTAACTCAGTGGTTAGAGTACTGCCTTCACACGGCAGGAGTCACCGGTTCGAATCCAGTATCGCCCACATAACAACTTTTGTTGACAGTATTCAATTATCAACTTAAAATTAATCAGAACTTTTTCAATATGGGAGGGGATATTGAAAACGCCGTTAATCATTGTTTTATTTTTTATCGTGTGTTCGTTATCCGCTAATGATTATAAATGGGATCTTGTAAACGCGCTGAGTAAAAATGATTATCCTGCCGCAGAAAAATTAATTAATGATAATATAAAAAAAGTTCCGGCGGCTGAAAAACCTTTAATAATGAATTTTGCTCTTACATATTCGCACGGAGATACTTCGCTGCAGGTTTTAAATTTATTACAAAAGCATAATGTGCGTCCGAGCGCTTTTGATTTGTATACTGCAATCGGCAGAAACCAGCCGGACTTTGTAATTAATTTTATTTTGAGTAACGGAGCGCGGGCAAACGGCGAGATTCTTTTATTGGCAATGGAAAAACAAAGATATGATTTTGCGCATCGTTTTATTAATGAGGGAGCTGATGTTAATTATCATTATCCGCTTGCGCGTAATTATGCCGACGGCATGACTTCTCTTTTGCATGCGTCAAAAAATAATAATTTTGAGCTTGTTAAACTGCTTGTCGAAAAAGGAGCGGTGATTAATGCGCGCGATAAAAGCGGCAATACTCCGTTAAGTTATGCGTTATTAAATCAGAATGTACAAATCAGCGATTTTTTATTGGAGAGAGGAGCTGTTTTTTCGCAGAATAATACGGTTTTCACAAATCAGCAGAACGGCGGACTTGGAAGTTTTTTTGACACATTTATAAATGAGTTTAAACCGGGCAGCTACAGACTATCTAAATCAAATACCGCTGACGCGAGAATCATTAATTTTTCCGGCAGCGCGGGTTACGGCGTCGCGGGTTTTATCAGAAACGGCAGAGTATATTCAGGCTCCTATCAATCAGCAAACGGTAACCTGACGATTATTCTTGAAGGACGATCGGTCACTTATAAGATCGATTCTGAGAATTCTTTTTCCGGCAACGGAGAAGTATGGGAAAAAACCGGAAATTGATTTTTACCGGATCAAATTCTTTGATGTAAAATCTATCCCTGTAAATCAATAAGAGACGCTTTGTTTGATTCGCTGTATGCGGTTCTTCCTGTCGAATACGGATTGTTTCGAAGCGATTTTATTTCGGAGCGAAGTTCAAGCATTCGCTTGGATAATAATTCTTTATTTTTTGTTGAACGGATAACAGCCTCGCCTTTTAATTTTTCCAGCGATGCTTTTAAATCCGGCACATCATCATTGAATGAATCCGCGCGTGCGGGAATCAGAGAATAGTACATCTCTTCCAATGGATCGATTACTTTCTGAATAGAGAAAATGTCCGCGACGATTTTTTCTTCGAGTTCCACATAAGATAAAAGCTCATCGGCGCTGCCTGATTCAATCACATTCTGCTGTTTATCAAGGAGATTAAGATAATTACGGAATCGATCTCTTTGCTGAGTAAGCAATATTTTAAAACGTTTTAAAACAGCTACTCTCTGAGCCAGTTCCGCAGAATCGATATCTGATTCCGTAATATTCGTTTCATTTAATACAGTTGTCATAATTCCTCCCAATTTATATTTTTATTCTAACCCGCTATGTTCAGTCCTACAGATTCACCCGGCTGCTCAACAGGACCCTGACTTGCGACTTTACTCCATGTGTTTCTTAAATCGATAACTAAATCTTTTACCATCGTAATTCTTTTTATATCCTGATTGATATTCGCTTCTACAAGTTCTCTGTTAAACCATGTATAAAGTGAAAAAAGATTTTTTGAAATATCTCCGCCTTGATCAAAATTCAAAGAGATTGTTAATTCTGTAATGATTTCTTCGGTTTTCATGATCGATTTACTGATTTGTTCGATCCTGCCCGGGTCTTTTTTATCGGTTTTATTTAATTCCAATAACTCAATGGCTTTTGTAAGCTGCTTTACTGCTTCATCGTACAGCATGACTATAAGCTGACCTTGTCCTGCTGTTTTTACTTTTGTCTCTTTATAAGTCGAAGACGCGTTTTTATATCCCAAAATAGTCCCTCAAGTGATTATCGGCAAAATAAATCTGTTCCTAAATTGAAATGTATACTATATTTTTTTTACTTGGGGTCATTTCTAATCACCAGCAAGTGACGATTTTCGTCAAGGAAGGGCACTGTATAGGGTATAGCTTCCCAATTAACCATTATATCCCGCATCTCTTCTTCAATTTTTTCGCGTCTGCCTTTGTAAGCGGCGATAATTCCGCCGGGCGCGCAAATTTTAAACAGCGTTTTTAATAACTTTGGTTCCAGCGGTTTGAAAGCGCGAAAAGTAATTAAATCAAAAAGCGCGGGATTGTTTTTTTTTGCGGCGATTTTTTCAAGATCGTTTTCTTCGACATTTACGTTAGAAAGAAAGAGCGCCGCCTTTGTGTTAAATAAAAAACCGGCGCGTCTTCCCATGCGTTCTATTAAAGTAAAATCGCAGTTTTGTATAACAATCGACAGAGGGATTCCCGGCAGCCCCGCGCCCGAACCCGCGTCAGCAATAAAGTATTTTTCTTTTTCTTTCCTCTGCGTCTTTGCGGAAGTTTCTTCTATTAATTTCCTGTAAATTATTCCCAGCGGCGCGAGTGAATCTAATATATGTTTTATTACTAGTTCATTTGTATTGTTTACGCTAACCAGTCCATACGCGGAATTAAACAGCTCTATCTCGTTTATATAGTTTGTGATTTTAACAATAATATTTTCTTTGTCCGGCGTTATCAACGATTCAACCGCCGCGTCTTTACAAAGAATATCGATGCCTTGTGATAATATATTCATCTATATGAAATGCACAAGATTTTTTTCCTCGATATAACCGTTAGTCTGCGCGAGTACATAAGTACCGAAAGCGTTTAGCATAACGTCGATGAATGTGCCGATCGCGATAAGAAAAAACGCGATGGGTTTCATGATAAGGTATGCCGCCTGATACTCGCCGCTGCCGTAATAAAAACAAAGCGCGGCTAACGCAATGTAAGCTCCGTCGCCGGGGTTACGCGCGAGTACAAACGAAATTAAAAAAGTATATAAACCGATCGTAAATAAATCAAATGTGCCTATCCTTAAATATGAATACGATTTTATGATAACGATGAATGCCGCTGCCGCCGCGACTGCGCTTCCGCATCTGCAAAATGTCGCGAAAAGCGAAATTGATAAAGCGCCGGAACGCCGTTTAACTCCGAAGTTTTCTTTTGAATGCCGCAGAAGAACCGGTATCGAAAAATTTACGTCGCCGGAAAAAAACGCCGCGACAGCAGGACCTAAATAACCGTAAAGAACTTTCCAAGGATTTGCTTTTGGTTTTAAAAAATACATGAACAGCGGAAGGATGCCGAAGCAAAGAACAATGCCGAATACTCCAAGCATTATTATTAAATCTTTGTAAACTCTTGCCTGCAGCAGCGCGTTAAAACGGACTGCCCAAAACGCGGCGAGAAATATCAATATAAATCCGAGTATCTCCGAAAAGAAAGACGCGATGTGATAAAAAATCCGCGAAAGAGAATCCAAAAGAGAGATGACAGGCTTAGAATAAGTTCTGTCGTAGTTTAATCCCATGCCGATAAAAAACGCGAACACGCAGAACGGGAAAAGATATATTCCATCTTTGGCGAGTATGTTAAACATGTTAGAAGGAAATAATTCCAGAACGCTTTCCGCTACGCTGATTTTTAAAATTTCCTGCTGCCCGACTGTTTCTATCGGTATTCTGTCCGGCGAAAAAAACATTGTTACCACAATACCGGAAAAAATCACGAATACAGAAACGGCGATAATTAAAAGAAAATTTTTTAACATCAACTGCCAGAATTGTTCATCCATGCGCAGTTCGTAAACCGCGATAGTAAGAGCAAACACAATAACAGGAGCGACCGCGTAACGCCCGATTCCTAAAGCAAGTTTCTCCAGCCAAACAAGAGCTGAAAAAATTCTTTCGTTGTCTGGAAGCAAAAAACCAATTGTTATTCCGAGCGCAGCGCCGATTAAAAATTTTACCCAAATCTTCATGATGTAAGAATACTGTATTTTTTATGAATAGCCTAGAGTCTGATAATTCTTGCGTTTGTAAGAATTTCATAACTGTCGCCGGTTATCAATATATCGTTTTCAAGACGGCAGCCGCCTAGCAGATGATCGTAAAGTCCCGGCTCGATTGTAAAGATCATTCCCGGTTCAAGCCCCCACTCATTTTCGCTCGAATTTCTAATCACAGGATACTCATGCTCCTGAAGCCCGATGCCGTGTCCGAGACCGTGCGGCATTTTCTTTTTTGATTTTGCGAAGAGCGCGTCTACCGCCGCTGCGATTTCTCTTGCCGGCGTTCCTTTCTGCGCCATCTGCGTTGCGGTTTTCGCCGCTTTTTCTACCATACTGACAAGTTTTTCCTGCTTTGGATCTAAATCGCGCGTAAACGTGAGAGTGACATCTGTGCAGTACCCGCCGAATTTTACTCCAAAGTCCAGTATCGATAATCCCTTTGTGCCGAACTGACCTGATGTCCATGAAGGAAACGCGTGTATCGCGTAACTTCTGTCAGGTCCCGCGGCGAGCGTTGTAAAACTTGTTCCTTCGCAGCCGCATCTGCGGGATTCATTTTCTATGAACAATGCCGCGTCCGCTTCTGTTTTTATTTTTCCGCAGCGGACATTTTTTTCCAGCGAATCAATTAAATCATTTGTGATGCCGGCGGCTTTTTTTATAATCGCGATTTCATCTTCGTCCTTAACAGCGCGTAATTTTTTTATTTCCGCGTCGGCGCCTTTTTCGCGGCAGATAATATCGAAGTCTGATAATTCGCCGACATAATCAAGAAAGACAGGATACGGAGTGACAGACGGTATCTCGATTTTTACGCCCGATGGAATGTTAAGTTTTTTCGCGGCGGCGGCAATCGCCTTACTCGGTTTTCTGTCTAAATCATTGTAAGAGAGAACGATGACAGGAGACCCTGATGCGAATAATTTCGCAAGATTGACATCCCATGCCGATAGGATCGCGCTGCCTTTCTGAGGACTTGACGGATCGGAAGCGAGGAAAAGAAAAGCGTCTCCGGGGTGACCCGTGAGCCAGCGGATATTCTGATCGCGCCTTGACTCATTATCTTCCAGCATGATAAGAGATAAATTCTCCTCTGCCATCCAGTTGTATATTTTTTCCAGACGTTTCGCATAACAGTTTTCGTTCGGATAACGGCTTTCTTTTGGAAAGTTTGAGGAGTTTTTTTTCATATTATACAAAGCCTATCTTTTTTCTTTTACTTTTTCTTTTTCTTTTGTGATCTTCGCTTCCAGCTTGTCGATCATTACGTCTATCGCTTTAGTCAGATCAAAATCAGTTTCTTTAACATGCACCGAAACACCCCAGCGGAAATTTACCGTTGCTTCGGCGTCAAAATCTTTTTCTTTTTTTATTGTAATTAATAAATCAACAATCATGTTTTCGGCGTTGCGCAGCCTCTCAATCTTTTTATTTAAATACTCTTTCGCGTCATCGTGCAGCGTAAAATGTACTGCTTTAATTTCCAAGTTCATTTTTGCCTCCTGAATAATTACTGACCGGATAATCTTCGGTTGTATGACGAACCCATATCCAGTTCATTCCTATATTTTGCCACAGTTCTGCGTGCCAGCGCAATTCCCTTTTGAGATAAAAGTTCGGATATGTCTTGATCAGACAAAAGCCGGTTTTCGGCGTTTATTATCTCTTTTATGATTTCTTTTACGCTTTCTTTTGAAAACCGCGAACCGCCGGAGCCTGTGCCGCTGATCGAATTGGTAAAGAAATAACGTATTTCATAAATTCCCCATTCTGTCTGCATGTATTTTCCGTTTGCCGTGCGGGAAACCGTAGTCTCGTGGATTTTTAATTCTTTCGCGATATCGCCGAGCGTAAGAGGAGCCAGATACTTTGGACCATTGATAAAAAACGATCTTTGAAACTCCAAAATTGCGTTCGCTACGCGGATTAATGTCTGGCTTCGCTGGCTTAAATGACCGATGAAAAGCCGGGCTTCTTTAATATTTTCCTTCGCGAATTCACGCGCCGCTTTGTCAGCGGAATCGGAAAATTTTTCAAAATTTGAATTGATGCCCAGAACAGGAAAAGCTTCGTCATTCAGATTGATGGTAAACTCATCACCGTCTCTTACGACTTTTATATCCGGCACAACATAACGCCCCTGCTCAAGACTTGAAGCGAATGCGCGTCCCGGGAAAGGCGAAAATGTTTTTATATACTCGCAGATCAACTCTGTGTCTTCTTCGTCAAGATCGATCATCTTTGCTAAGGATGAATATTTTCCGCGGTCGAGCAGTTCAAGGTTATCAAGTATTTTTTCGATCAATGAAATTTCTGAAGTATTGTTTTCTTCGGCGCAGAAGCGGATAGGCGATGAATTTCTGTTAGGTGACATTGTAAGCTGCGCTGTCAGGGATTCGCGGTAGTCAGACGCGCAGCAGCCGGCAGGGTCAAGGTTTTGAACCAGTTTTATCGCTTTTTTCATTATTGTTTCGTTTGTATTTGTAAAAAGCGTTTCAGGTTTTTCTTTATGAAAGCCGTCATCATCAAGATTTTGAATTAAAGTTTCGGCTAACATCCGTAAATCGTTTTCGACAGGTTCAAGCTGAAGCTGGCGCAATAGATGCTCCTGCAAGGTTTCCGGGCGGGTTAATGCTCCTTCGATAAATTTTTGATGTTCGTCAGATGCCTGCTGTCCGCGACGTCCGGGATCGGAAGTGGTTTCAAAAAAATCATATCTATCACTGCGGTTTACGTTAGTTTCATTAAGAGGAATTACGCTTTTATCTTCGATTAATTCCAGCGCGGGGTTTCGTTCAAGTTCTTCTTCAATTCTTTCGCGCAGTTCTGTTATCGGCAGTTCCATCAATTTAATCGACTGAAGCATCTGAGGACTCATTTTAAAATTTTGCTGCTGCGACAGCGACTGCCGTTGAATCTGCATAATTTATTGTAACATAAAAATGAATGTATTAACTACTCTATTTTCATTTCTATCAAAACAAACGCGGTCTTTGTATTATTGTTATAATGACGATTTATTATTTTATAGTTTAACCGATGAAGAGCTTCAGCGCGGATTTTATCATCGATTGTTTGAGCTGTGTTAGCTGAAATGTCTGTCGCTTCGCTGATAATCCGCGTTATTATCTGATCTGCGAGGTCTGCCGCAGCGGCGGCTTCCGCCATTGTGAACGCGGTTTCGCTTACTTCAAAAATTTTTTCGCCCGCCGCGTAAAGAAAACCGGTTTTTCTCGGCAGATCAATATACCACGAAGGATATGAGACGCGGTTTGGAACAGGATTCGTTCGTGAAGAAGATCGTCCTTTTTGTATGTTAGTTTCTATACTATCAGGGATCGCTTCATTCGGAAATTGTCCCGCTCTTATTATCATTCCGGAATAAATTTGAGGCGGTCCTGCTGTGTCATTGCCGAGCCCTGCTGTCCGTGAAATTTCTTCTATCGAGATTCCCTGCCCGGGAATTACTTTTCCTTGTGTTAAAAAACCTGTTGTAAAATTTGTACTCTGAAAACTTGCAATATCGATATAAGTAGTTAAATCCATGCTGAAAGAAAAAGTTCCGTCAGTTTTTATCAATGTGGGCCAAGGCGTGAAACCTGCTTCCATATTATCAATATATGTCCATGTATAAAATCCGCCGCTTATTCTGGCAAGCTGCTGTCTCCCGGTTCCCGTGTCCGTTAGGTGATACACTCCGTCAAATTCTTTTCCGCCTCTGGCTGTTATCGGAATTGCAGATAACGTTCCTTTTACGAAAACGCTGTTTAATCTTCCGTGTTCTTCGACAAGACCGCTCCATGAAAAACCGCCGTTCCTGTTTACAGTTCCTCTTATTGAATAATTTGACGCGCAGCTTATTTGTCCTTCTTTATTTATTAAAAGCTCAATTCCCGTAACAGGATCGAAAAGAATTCCGTTTTCATAAAACGCGATGACGCCTGTATATTTCCAAGTCAGCTCCTGTGTCATTCGCATACCGGTGCTGATATAAAAATTATGTTCATCCTCGACGCTTTTGAATGTGCGGGAAAAATCGTATTGATACCATCCATTGTTAAGCGGCAGAACATTTGCCTGCCTTCTTGTTTGCGCCTGCAGATCGATTGATACTATTAATATTAGTAATAAAACTGATATTATAAATTGTTTCATATATTAATGTTTTTTCTTAATTCTTCGATATCGCCGATTGTGTCAAATCCTGTAAAGTCATAATCAACTTCAGCTAACGTGATGATCGCGAAAGTTAAAGTTTCCACTCCTTGATGCAGATGTCCGCCGAAAGCATTGTCAGTGTCCGAATGAACAATATGCGCGTGAACCCTGCCCTCAATGATGTAACCGCTGATTCCGGCAATGTCGGACGCTTTTTCATCTTTGACAAAATCATTTCTCGGCGGATTTTCCCGCGTGCCTACAACATGAAAATGATGGCTTCTCGCCGACCCAATCCCGCAGAGTATCACCGCGTTTTTTATTTTATGATCCTTCGCCGCTTTTTCTAAAGAGTCAAGAAGATCATCACCGGGATTGAGCCTGACGAAAATTAAATTTTTAAACGGAATTCTTTCAACTAACATCTACAATATCCCCTATCTTATCTTCCATTCCAAATTATTCAACGGTGCTGTCAAGCTCCATACCCAAATCGATATAAAGCTGCTTGCGGCTTTTTTTATCGGCGCTTGCTTCCTGCCATGCGTAAGAAGCGACATCTTTTGCAACTTTGCGCGGAACAACAATCACGCCGTCGCCGTCAGCGACGATAACATCGCCCGGATAAATTGCAACGCCGCCAATCGCTATCGGTATATCTTTTTCGATAAAACGAATCCGCGCCTGATCCATCGGCTGAGAAATAAAATATGACCACACATGAATCTTTTGTAAAATTACTTCGTCTGTGTCGCGGATTCCGCCGCCGTTTGTCATGAAGCCGACCGCGCCCGCTTTTTTGCAATGCAGCGTATTATTGGAACCTAAAAGACCGACGTCGATGTGCGCGACATCAAGACAGATAAAGTCGCCCGGTTGAATGTCTTTGTTCCACGGATCGCTGCAAATTTCGTTGTAATACATATTCACCCACTCGCGGTACTTTTCGGGCGGAAGAGCGGGAACAGGTCCTTCATATGGCACATAACGCGCCGTTCTGGCTATGCCGATAACGCTTGTCTCGGGACGAAAGAGCGGACGAATCCTGTGATCGACCGAACCGTAGTGATGATACCCCATCCAATCCATACCGTCACGAACATCAGTGACGCGCAGCCGTTTAAACATTTCTATTAATTGCTGGTTTTCTGTCATGAGAGAATTATAACATAATTATATTAAAATGTAAGCTGCAAATATTAAAATCGGCTGACATCATTTTAAATTTCCGCTAAACTGACATCATGAATTATAAACAAAAATTTCACGAACTTGGAATTGAAATTCCTTCGATATTACTGCCGCGAAATAATTTCATGACAAAATGGCCTGTGATTGCCTGCGATCAATTTACGCAGGATAGAGATTACTGGCAAAAAGCTAAAGATATAATTTCCGAAGAGCCGTCAACATTAAATCTTATTTTTCCTGAAGTGTTTCTTAATGATGATGATGCCGCACAAAGAATAAAAAAAATTCATTCAACAATGAAAAATTATTTACAAAATAATGTTTTTGCAAAGCCGAAGCAGGGATTTATTTATATCGAGAGAGACACTCCCTTTCAGAAAAAGCGCCGAGGTCTAATCGCCGCTGTCGATCTGGAAAAATACGAATGGCAGCAGGAAGCTCGTCCTTTAATCCGCTGTACCGAGGGAACAGTACCGGAACGTCTGCCTCCACGAATGGATATTCGCCGCGGCGCTTCGCTTGAACTGCCGCATGTTCTGCTTCTCATTGATGATGAAAAAGACGCTTTTCTTCCTGCGTTAGGTGAAATGGTAAAAAATTCCGCGCCCGTTTACAACACCCCTTTAATTATGGACTCCGGCAGTATCTCAAGCTGGTTTGTGGAACCTGAAACAAACGGACAGCCAAGCACGGCGGTTTCATTGATCGTTGAAAAACTTGAAGAGTTATTTAACCGTTCTGTCAGCCGGTACAATGGTATAAACGCGGGCGCCGGAAATCCATTCCTCTTTGCTGTCGGTGACGGGAATCATTCGCTTGCGACTGCAAAAGAAATCTGGAACGAACTTAAAGCAAAGGGAGCTGATGAATCACACCCTTGCCGGTACGCGTTAGTTGAAATCGAAAATATTTACGACACGGCGATTGAATTTGAGCCGATACACAGGCTTGTTTTTGATATCGATTACGATAAATTAATATCGCTGCTTTCGCGTCTGCCGGATTTTTCCTTTAAGCCGGTTGAAAACATACAGGAACTTTCGTATCTTTGCAAAGAGCAGCGCAGCTCTCTGCGCAAAGGCAATAAATTTGGAATCATCTGTGAAGGACGTTATGCGCTAATCGAGACATCAGCCGAAGGTATAGCCACTGCTTGTCTTCAGCCGCTGCTTGACGAGTACGCGAAAGATAACCCGCTCTTAATTGATTATATCCACGATGAAGCGGAACTTTTCCGTTTATCAGCGGTTTCAAACGACAGGCAAACCGCAGGCATTCTGCTGCCGCCTGTTCAAAAATCCGGTCTCTTTGAAACAGTAGCCCGCTTAGGTCCGCTGCCGCGAAAAAGTTTTTCCATGGGACATTCAATAGAGAAAAGATTTTATCTTGAATGCAGAAGTTTAAATTCAAATTAAAAAATTTTTTAAACTCTTGACAAAATAAAAATTTAACATTATATTAAGTACATACTCAATGAGTGGAGGCTCAATGTTTGACTAGATTAGAACAACGGGAAAAACGGCGGCAGGAAATATTAATTGCTGCGCTTGATATTTTCATACATAAAGGTTATGCAGCCGCAAAAACTCAAGATATTGCAAATGCCGTAGGCATGAGCGAAGGGTTGTTGTTTCACTACTTTGAAACAAAAGAAAAATTATATGAGGAATTAGTAAAAACAGCAATGGAAGGTAGACAAATGGCTCTTACCGGCATTAAGTGTGACGGACTGGAATATTTTAAAATAGCGGCAAAGTACATTTTTTATTATTTGAAAAATGACCCCATCGTTTCTAAGATGTTTGTTTTGGCAGGTCAAGCGCAAAAAAATGATAATGTGCCGGAATCGGTAAAAAAAATAATGGCAAATATTGATTACAAAAATACTATTAAAAAAATTAAACAGGGACAGAAAAAAGGTGAAATAAAAAAAGGCGATCCTGCTGCGTTATCTTTGGCATTTTCGGGAGCGATACAAGGTATAGCGGAACAAATCGCATTATCGCCGGGTATTCCGATACCCGACAGTGAATGGATTGTAGATATTATTCGCAATAATGAATAGTTAATTATTTTCATAAAAAAAATTATTGGAGAAAAAATGAAAAAAATTATTGTAGTAGGCGCAGGGATTGCAGGGCTTTCAGCCGCAATATACGCAAAAAGAAGCGGTTTTGACGTAACATTAATCGAACAGCACAATATCGCTGGTGGAATGTGCACCAGTTGGAAGCGCAAAGGATATTTGTTTGAGGGAGCTGTTCACTGGGTTACAGGATCATGTCCTAAAACAGAGCTTTATCAAGTATGGAAAGATACAGGCGCGTTAGGTGATAATGTTAACGTTCTGTTAAACGAAATATTCTATTCTGTAGAACATGACGGACAGATTATAAGTTTTTACCGGGACATTAATAAAACTGTAAATCATCTTAGCGAAATTTCACCTGATGATATAAAACAGCTGCGCCGTTTCGCTGACGATGTAAAAACAATTTCAAAGATGGAAATGCCTGTTTACGATATAAAAGGAGTAAAATCACAGAATCCAAAACGATTTAATTTAATCTCTCTTTTTAAAATGATGCCCGCTTTTATAAAATTTGGAAAACTAAATAAAATTTCCAGTAAAGATTATGCAAATCGGTTTAAACATCCGGGTATCAGGCGTTTATTTCTTATACTGACAGAAAAATATTCGGCAGGAAGTTTTATTGCAACAATGGCGTCGCTTAATATCGGAGACGGCGGTTATCCCGAAGGCGGTTCTTTACCTATGACAGAGCGAATGTTAAAAAGATTTAAAGATTTAGGCGGCAGTGTTTTATTAAATACTAAAGTGAATAAAGTAAAAATAGAAAATGGAGCTGTTACCGGAGTCCTGCTTGACGGAAAAATACTTGATGCCGATGCTGTGATTGTAACGCAAGAAACAATAGCCGCTTCCCGGCAATTATTCGATACTCCGTTAAACGAAAGCTGGCTGACAGAAATTTGTGAAAACACAAAGCCTGCTGTTTGTACATTTATTTGCGTTGGAATCAAAGAAAAGATTTTACCGTCGCCTTTACCTGTATGGATTCTTGATGAGCCGATAATTTATGCCGGTATAAAAGTATCAGAACTCGGTTTTTACAATTATGTAAATTACAAAGGATACGCGCCTGAAGGATGCACATCTCTTACAACGGGGCTCTTGGACGATACGTATGATTTTTGGAAAAAAGCGAAAGATGACGGCACATATGAAAAAGAAAAACAAAATCTGGCGGAACAAATAAGCAAAGCAATTTACAAAAAATTTCCTCATACCGAAGGAAAAATCGAAGTAATTGATATTGCAACTCCGTTAACATACGAACGTTATACAGGCGCGTATCACGGATCATGGATGAGCATCTGCGCAGCGGGAGATAAAATGAAGCAGTATTCCGGTGAATGTAAAAACACTAAGGGATTGTATTTCGCGGGGCAAAGGATTATGTCTCCGGGAGGATTACCTGTAGCAGTATTTACAGGACGTCAGGCAGCGCAAATGGTTTGCCGTCAATTTGATGTCATGTTTGTTTAGGAGATATTTGCGTCTTAGCTGCTGCCATAACGCTACAGTTCAGGCGCAACAATTTCACCGTAACGCAGTTCTTTCGGCTGCACTCTGATTTTTAATTTCTTTTCCATTGCGGCTAACAGGCGCATTTGAGTTTCGTCGCCGATTGTGACCATAATGCCGCGTTTTCCGGCGCGCGCTGTGCGTCCGCAGCGGTGAATGTAGACTTCGCTGTCCGATGGAACGTCAAGTGAAATAACGTGCGTTATGCCGGGAATGTCAAGACCGCGCGCCGCGAGATCTGTTGAAACAAGCGCTTCGATGCTTCCATCGCGGAATAACTCAAGCGATTCGCGCCGCTGCTCGCCGGAGACGGCTTTTTTTCCCGCTTTCCCGAAAAGCCCCGCGCAAGGCACATGATGATATTGGAGTTTCCCGAGAACAAAAGCAGCTTCATCATTTTTGCTTGTAAAAATCAGAACCTTAGATTTTATTTTTTTCTTTTTGGATTTACTTGTTTTAATTGCAGCTAATAAAGAACGCAAAGTTTGATCTTTGCGGCGTTTCTCGCTGAAGATTGCCCAATGCACGATTTTATCGCGTAAAATTTCATTTTCTTCGGACTCAATGTATTGAATACCGCCGGTATTTGATTTTGGCATAACAATCTGTAAAAGTTTTTCTCTGTTTTTTTTATTCATTGTCGCGGAACACGCGGCGATGTTCATGTTAATATCCGCTTTTTTTACATTGCGTTTTATTAGTCCGCATAGATCGCTCATGTCGTTTAACATTTCATCGCTTACAAGACGGTCTGCTTCGTCTAACACAAGAAATCGGGGATAAAGTTTTAATATTCCTTTATTCGCCAGAACCAGAAGTCTTGACGGATTACCAACAATTATATCAGGTTTAGTTTTTTTAAGATTATTAATCTGACGCTCCATATCGGCGCTTCCGATTATCAATGATGATTTTATCTGCGTATCCGCAAGAAGAAATTCGAGCTCGCTGTTTATCTGCGTGCATAATTCCAATGTAGGCGCGATTATCAGCAATGACGGTTTATTTATAAATTCTGATGATTGATTTATCAGCTTGCTTAAAATCGGCAGAAGATACGCGAAAGTTTTTCCGGTTCCTGTCGCTGAAGCAAAAAAAACATTTTCTCCCGCTGTAAGGCGCGGAAAAATTTTACATTGAATTTCGGTGGCTTCGCTGATATTTCTTTTTTGCAGTTTTTCCAATAAACAAGCGGCTATTTCGAATTTATCAATGTTTTTTTCCATAACGTATCTGTTTAAATATTGATTATTTTCTAAAAATATTCAATAACTGTAAATATGAAGATAGCCATGTTTACAGACGCTTACTGGCCGCGCGTTAACGGCGTAACTGTTTCGGTTGATTCATTTTCCCGCGCTTTAATTAATGAAGGACATGATGTTTTAATCGTTTGCTCGTCTTATCCTGACGATGCAAGCAATTCAATTTCGCTTCAAAAAGAATTGGTTACCGAGAGCGCGATTCAGATGATCAGAGTTCCGTCTTTGCCGAATAATGTTTCCAAAGAAGACAGAGTCGCGAAATTAAATAAAATAAATTGGGTATTTAAGCAAGTAGACGCTTTTAATCCGGATATCATTCATATTAATACCGAAATGTTTATCGCTGAATTCGGATTTTTATACGGGCGTACTCATAACTTGCCGGTAATTTATACGCTACATACAATGTGGGAAGAATACGGACCGCATTATTTTCCTTTCCTTCCTGTTTGGTTTGTAAAATTTATTATCAGAAAAATAATAGCAAATGTTTTAAGAAGAGCGTATCGCGTTATTGTTCCTACTCCGCAGATCGAAGAAATTGTTAATAATTATAAAATGGATATTATTCCATTTATGCTTCCGACGGGAATCGATATAAATTTTTTTGAACATGATGATACAGAAATAATTGAATATCGTAAAAGTTTAGAAGAGCATTATCCTCAGCTTGTTAATAAAAGAATATTGCTTTTTGCCGGCAGAGTCGGAAAAGAAAAAAATATCGGATTTCTTTTAAATATACTGCCGTATATCCGCGAGAAACATCCTGAAGCGATTCTATTAATTGCGGGTAACGGCCCCGATCTTGATTTTTACCGGGAAGAAGCGGACAGGCTGGGCATCAGCGCCCATTGCGTTTTTCCCGGTTATTTTTCCCGTAAGTCTCTTGCATTAATTTATTCAATTTCCGAAGTTTTTATGTTCCCCTCATTGACCGATACCCAAGGGCTTGTAACGCTGGAAGCGATGCTTTCCGGCACTCCTGTTGTCGCAATCGGCGCGATGGGTACGTTAAACGTCATGGGAGGGGATAACGGCGGATTCATGGTTAAAAATGACGAAGACGAGTTCGCGGGAAGAGTGATTGAACTTCTTGATGATCCGCTTCTTCGCCAAAAAAAATCTCAGGAAGCGAAGATTCACGCGCGTTCATGGTCTATTCAGGAATTAACAAAAAAACTGATAACTCTTTACAGAAGCGCCGCTGTTGATTACGCCGAAGAATACGGCAGCCGCATAACTCCTGTCTGGGAACTTATAATTCAAAAAAGATGGTGGAAAATTAACAACATGATTCTGCGGAAACGAACCAAAGAAAACTGGCAAAAAATACTCGCTAAACTAAAAAATTAATTTATAGTACGCTTTGCAAGAATTGCCTTGTGCGGTCGTTTTTGGGATTTGTGAAAATTTGTTCGGGAGAGCCGCTTTCCAGAATTGAGCCTTCAAACATGAAAACAACCCTGTTGGCAACTTCACGCGCGAAACCCATCTCGTGGCTTACTACGAGCATAGTCATTCCGGCGCCGGCTAACTGCCTCATGACAGCTAACACTTCGCCGACAAGTTCAGGGTCTAGCGAGGAAGTCGGCTCGTCAAAAAGCATGATTTTCGGTTCCATAGCAAGCGCGCGGGCAATAGCCACCCTCTGCTGCTGACCGCCTGATAACTGCGAAGGATAGACGTTAAATTTATCGCTTAATCCCACGCGGTTTAGAATTGTTTTTGATCTTTCGCGCGCCGCTTCGGCGGAAAGTTTACGGACATGCATAGGAGCCAGCATTACGTTTTCCAGAGCTGTTTTGTGAGGGAAGAGATTGAATCTTTGAAAAACCATCCCGACTTCCAGTAAAATTTTATTGCGTTCATCGTTATGCATCTTGACGCTGTTCGCTCCTTTATGGCAGTCAAAAAGCAGATTGTCCTCGATATAAATTTTTCCCTCGTCGATAGTTTCAAGCCTGTTAAGCGTGCGAAGGTATGTCGATTTTCCGGCGCCTGAGGGTCCGATTATGCAGACAACTTCGCTCTGTTCGACAGTTAAAGAAACGTTTTTTAAAACTTCTAAAGGACCGCGGCTGCGGCTGCCGTGAAAAGTTTTAAATAATCCTTCGGTTTTAATCATCGACATAGCGTTACTCGTATACGGAATATTTTTTTTCCAGCTTGTTAAAAATAAAAGTAAAAACCGCTGTTATAATTAAATAAAGAATCATCGCCGGAATGTAAACAAGAGCCGACTGAGTTGAACCTTCGATATTTCTCATTGCCTTTGTGATGTCAACTAACGCTATCATCGATACTAAAGACGCGTCTTTCAACATCATTATAAATTCATTTCCTACGGGAGGAATGAGCCTTCTTATCGACTGAGGAATGATTACAAGCCTCATTGTCTGACCGTATGATAAACCAAGAGCGCGGGACGCTTCAAACTGCCCCTTATCAATGCTTTGAATCGCCGCTCTGATTATTTCCGCGCAGTAAGCGGCGGCGTTCATTGAATAGGCGATGAAGGCGGCAAGAAATCTGTCGTTGATTGTAAGCGCGGGAATAACCATCGGGAGCGCGTAATAAACAAAGAAGAGCTGCATTAAAAGCGGAGTGCCGCGAAAGAAGAAAACATACGCGCTTGATAATTTGTTTATGATTATATTTTTTGACATCTTCCCCAGGGCGAGAAAGAGGCTTAAGATCAAACCGGCGCTTACAGACAATACCGTAAGCGCTATTGTAACTCTCGCGCCCAGTAGAAGCTGAGGCATCCAAGCTATTATTTTTTGGATAATCTCCATCAGTTTCAGCTAACGGCGAACGGCGGATACAAGGTCAAGACCTCCGAAAATATCCATCGATATGTTCAGCATTGTTCCTTCTTCGAAAAGCTCGTCAAGCGCTTTGTCAATTGCTTCCGTAAGAGCGTCGTTTCCTTTTCTCATGCAAATGCCGAATTCTTCATCGCCGCCCTGCCAGACAATTTCAAAGAAATCAGAAAAACGCGCCAGATATTCATAAGCTACAAGAAGGTCTGTGATGATCGCGTCAACACGCCCTAAGCGCAGCTCGTCAAAACAATACATGACTTTATCGTATTCATAAGGAGTGAATTTTAAGCCTTTTTTCGCGAGTTCTTCCATGTAGTGATCGGATGTTGTTTCTTCCTGATACGCTACGCCAAGCCCCGCTAAATCCTGCGGAGAGCGCACTTTAATCGGCGAGTTTTTCGGCATTACAATCGCCAGAGTGTTTTGTATGTACGGTTTGCTGAAATTATAAGCGTTTTGCCTTTCGGGGGTTATTGTTACCGAAGACATAATGCAGTCGAATTTCCTTGTAGCGACAGCGGCGAAAATCCCGTCCCAGGCTGTGTCCACAAATTGAACTTCCAGTCCCATTTTAGCGGCGATTGCTTTTGCCATGCTCACGTCAAAACCGATCGGAGTAACTCCGTCGTCAGACATATATTCCATTGGGGGATAACCTATTTCCATGCCGACCATTAAAACCCCTTTTTTAATGGTAAGACCGCCGGAATCCTTTGCGCATCCGGTAAAAATAATAACTGTTAGCATCAAAATTGATAAAATTGCGGCGATTTTTTTCATTATTTTCTCCTTGCCTGTTTCATTCTTTTTAAGTAATTTATAATAGTTAATTATTAATGTCAATACTCTTATTTTATACTGGAAGGGAAGTATATTATCCCATTAGGCAGTATTATAAGATTTGCATATAAAAATTATACAAATATGGAGAAAATAAAATCATAAAATTGACAAATAATTCTTAATTAATTACGATATTGATAAGAGATTATCTATTATTATGTCTTTTAAAATTAGATATAACAGCAATATCTAATTTAGTTATTAGTAATGGAGCTGTGCGAAAAATGCCGGTTATACAGGAATCTTCTTGTAAATTAAACAGTTCATTCCACTTTAAGCGAAATAGGCTTAACCATTTGTTTACAGAGGCGATGAAATATCCTCTAATTTCCGTTTGCGCAGGCGCCGGTTACGGCAAGACCACCGCTGTCCATGATTTTGTGCAGGAGTATGACGCGAAAACTGTCTGGGTTCAGATGTCCGAGCGCGATAATGTCGGCGCCCGTTTTTGGGAAAATTTTTCCCACAGCATGATGCAGATTAATGTTGAATTTGCCGAGTCTATTCAAAAACTCGGTTTTCCCGATACGCCCGGAAAAATAAAACAATATCTGGTTTTGATGCGCGATTATGACAATAAAAAACGCAAGGTTTTTGTTTTTGACGACTGCCATTATATCGAAAATGCCGATGTCATTAAATTTGTTGATGAGACTATCAGAAATCTTCCCGTGGCTATAACTGTTTTTTTTATTTCCCGTTCCACTCCCCGCATCAATATCGCCAGTCTTGCTTCCAATAACAAATTATTCGAGGCAAGCGAAGACGCTCTGCGGTTTACCGAAAGCGAGCTTGCTCAGTATTTCCGCGAACAGGGAATTTCTCTCGCGCCTGACAGTCTGCGCACTATAATGGATGATACCGAAGGCTGGGCTTTCGCGCTCAATTACATCGCTCGTTCGTATAAAAAAGCTCCCGGTTACGAAGGGTATCTGCGTAACGCGATGAAAACAAATATTTTCCGTTTTATGGAAACTGAAATCTGGTGTACGATTTCCGCGCGTCTGCAGGACTTTCTGGTTCGCCTTTCTCTAATCGATCATCTGTCTGTCGATTTAATCGCGCTCTTAGCCGGAGCGGATGTGAACATTGTTTCGGAGCTGGAAAAACAAAACGCGTACGTCCGCATCGACAGTTATATAAACGCGTTTTTAATTCATCCTTTATTTCTGGAATTTTTAGCGTCAAAGCAGAATCTTCTTACACAGGATCAAAAACACGACACTTACACAATCGCCGGAGCATGGTGCAATACAAACGGATTTAAAATTGACGCGCTTTCTTATTATGAAAAAATCGGAAATTATAAAGCGATTGTCGATATGTTTATCGGCTCGCCGTCTCAAATACCGTTTGATATAGCGCGTTTCGCCGAAGTTGTTATAAAAAACGCTCCGCAGGAAGCTTTTGATTCTGTCATATATCTCGCTTCTACGCATCTTCGCACTTTAATGTGCCAGGGGCTTTCGGAAGAATCTGACAGGCAAGCCGCGCACTACGAAGAAATATTTTTAAAAATCCCCGAGGATATCCCTTTCAGGAGAAGCTCATTATGCAGCGTTTATTACTGCTGGATTATCATACGCGCGGGTATCAACATGAAAACTGATGTTTACGATTTTCATTTATACAGCGAAAAACTCAGCAAATGTTACCCAAAACCGATAAACCCCGGAAATTTAATAGTGCGATCTCCAAGTCCGTGGATATGCTCTGTAAGCGCTTCGCGGAAAGGATCGCTTTCTGATTTTACGGACGCACTAAAAAAGAGCGCGGAATTTCTTTATGAATGTTTTATATCTTTTGAAAACGGCGAGTACGAGCTTGCTCTCGGGGAAATAATGCTGTATCAGTGCGATATGCTGACGGCGGAATCTAATATCACAAGCGCTATAAACATCATGCGGAGAACGGGTCATTTGGATTTACTGCATAAATCGTTATTCTACATTCTGCGCGCCGCTTTTTATCAGGGTGATTACGCTAAAACAGAATTGGTTCTTAAAGAAATGAAAAACATACTTGATAATGTAAAAGATTACAACCGTTTCACCGATTATGATATTTCGCTTTGCTGGTATTACTGCGCTCTGGGTCTGCCGGATAAATCTCCTGACTGGCTTAAGGAAAATTTTTCCGTTTACGCCAGCACGAGGTTAATCGAAAATTACGCGAATCAGATGAAAGCGCATTACTTTTACGTTACGCGAAATTACGCGCCTTTGCTTTCGCATATTAATGATACGAGACAGCGCGTATCGTATTTATTCGGGCGGATAGAGATGCTCGCGATGGAAGCGTGCATTCACTATAAATTAAAAGATAAAAAAAGAGCTTTATCCGTTCTGGAAGAAGCGTATAAAGACGCGGCGCCGAATAAAATAATTCTGCCTTTTATTGAACTTGGAAAAGATATGCGCACTCTGACTGCTTTCGCTCTGAAAAGCAACGGCGGTAAAATCCCCAAATCATGGCTGGAAGACATTTACAGAAAATCCGCTTCCTACGCGAAGCGTTTATCGCACATACTCGCCGATTACAGGCGCGAAAATCGCATAACGGACGGCGTTGTTATAAGCCCGAGGGAAAACGAGATTCTTAAAGACCTTTCTCACGGTCTTTCGCGCAGCGAAATCGCTGTAAGCCGTAATCTTTCCATTAACACCGTAAAAATGCTTGTTAATAATATTTACATGAAACTGGGCGCGGAAAATCTCGCTGACGCGATCAGGATAGCTACCGAGATGAAGATTGTTTGAAAAAAAAGACGATGTGCCTGGACGTCAGGGCTTTCACCCCTATGCACACCGTCTGTATTATGAGAGGTAATCCTCCCGGTATGTAGATTATCGACCTATCTGTATTTCTTCTTTAGTGAAAAAGTGATTAGAGTTTTTCTTGACAAAAATGTGTAAATTTGGTATCATACAACCATAAAATAACCCAAATGGGAGGCCAGCGTATGGCAAAAGTTGAATTGAAAAGTATTTCTAAGGTGTATGACGGCGGTGTCCGCGCAGTGGATAATGCCAACATTACAGTCGGAGACAAAGAATTTGTCGTTCTTGTAGGTCCATCGGGCTGCGGTAAATCAACCACACTCCGCATGGTCGCCGGTCTTGAGGATATCACCGAAGGTGAACTCCTTATTGACGGCGAAAAAATGAACGATATTCCGCCGAAAGACAGGAATATCGCCATGGTATTCCAAAATTACGCTCTTTATCCGCACATGTCAGTTTATGAGAACATGGCGTTCGGTTTAAGAATCAAAAAAGTACCTAAAGCCGAAATTGACAAGCGCGTCAGCGAAGCAGCTCGTATCCTTGATATCGAGAAATTCCTCGACCGCAAGCCAAAGGCGCTCTCCGGCGGTCAGAGACAGCGTGTTGCGGTAGGACGCGCTATTGTTCGTAACCCGAAGGTCTTCCTTTTTGACGAACCGCTCTCCAACCTTGACGCTAAATTACGCGTACAGATGCGCGCGGAACTTTCCGACCTTCACCTTCGCCTTAACGCGACAATGATCTATGTAACCCACGACCAGGTTGAAGCTATGACAATGGCGAATAAAATCGTCGTTATGAAAGACGGCAAGGTTCAGCAAATCGGAGCTCCTCTTGATCTCTATAATTATCCTATCAATAAATTCGTAGCCGGATTTATCGGTTCTCCTCCAATGAACTTCCTCACTGTCAGAGTCAGGGAAGACGGACCAAATATAATGCTGGAAGAAGGCTCATTTAAAATCAAAGCCGATACCGGTCATTATGAATTTTTAAGACCGTATGTCGGCAAGGAAGTTTTCTTTGGAATCAGACCTGAAGATATGATTTTTAACGAATCCGGCGCAGCTAACAGCATGACTGTAAAAGTAACAGTTGTTGAACCTTTGGGCGCAGATATCCATCTTTGGCTGACAACCGAAACTCAGCCGTTAGTCGCGCGCACAGAGCCGAATCATGTTTTCAAAGTAGGCGATACGGCGGTCTTCGTGCCGAGAATGGAAAAAGCGCGTTACTTTGACAAAGAAACAGAGCTTACAATTATTCCGTCGCCCGATCTATAGACCGGCAGTAAAATTTGCACATGACCCGGTGTCGTTATGATACCGGGTTTTTTTTATTTATTAAATGACAGATCGCTGACTTCTGTTGTTATGAGAATAAATTTAAGGGGCGGATTGACCGCCCCTTCATGTCAGCTGTTATTTTATTGTACTGCGGAAATCTTCGGATAAATTATTTTCACCGATGTTTCTGACAATTCCGCCGCCTTGATTCCTGTATTTTCCGGGGCTGATTCCTGTGTATGCCTTAAAGATTTTTGAGAACCAGCTTTGATCCTCGAAACAGCAGCACGCGGCAATTTCGCTTAACGACATTTCAGTTTCGAGTAACAGACGGCTCGCTTTTTCTACCCGCAGCCTATTCAGGTACTTGGAGAGGTTTTCGCCCATCTCTTCTTTGAAGATTGTGCTGAAATACGGCGGTGATAAGCCCGCGACATCGGAAATTTCTTTTAAACTGATCTTTTTGGTGAAATTTTCCATGATGAAATTTTCAGCTTTCCGCAGCGCGGCGGCATGAGGGATTCCCCTGAATGATGAAATTGTTCCCGATACGCGGTCTACAATGTTATGCAAAATGTCTGTCAGTTCTTCGATGGTTTTCGCTTCCTGAACCATCCGCAGATTCTGACTGTTTATTTCCATTGAAAGATCGCCGCTTTTCGCGGGGCTTATCTCTACTCTGGAAATTAACACTACAAGTTCTATTACCCGTAATTGAACATACTTGAACTGCCCCGGATTTGTAAAAAATAATATCGCGAGTAATTCATTCAAGGTTTTTCTTGCTTCTGTTCCTTCACCCTTGCGGAGAGCAGACATCAATGTCTTTTCTTTTTCTAACGGATAACCGAGTTTTTCGGAGTTTTCTGTATATTGTTGTTTTAATTCACTGATAATTTTTGAAATCGCTTCCTGCTGCTGGGCTCTTCTTCTAATTATCTCGTGATGGTCTTCACTTCCGGAACTAAGGGACTCCGCGCATAACTGCATCATCTCGGCGAGAGACTGAACTTTTTCTCCTTCAGCCTCCGGGAGAGATTTAATGCGCTCTTTAAATTCTTCATTTGATACTTCGTCATTGCACATAACAAAAGTATTATTGGCATTTAATAAAATGTCAACAGGTTTTTTATCTCCCGCGATAAAACCGGAACCGCGTATCGCGCCTGTGAATGAACCTTCCGTGTATATCGGGCTTGTCCAGAATAACAAATTTGAATCGCATTTATATATATTACAGCTTCCTTTTTTCGACGCTTCTTTAATCGCGTTTACATGCATTTGATGACACGGATATGTTTCTTTTGGTTCTTTCTTACTGCAATATGGGCAGATTTTCGTTTCGGGACTGCTTTCATTACCGCCCTTATTTAAAAAATTCGGCGTGTAATTGCTGTCATAAATACAGATACAACTGCCTGTAGCATGATTGTAATCGCTCATTACTCTTGACGTTCTTTCATAAAAATCGCTGTTATTTGATTTAAAAGAATCATCAAGAAAATTTTTATTATTCTTACTCATAATTGCACCTACGCTTCCGTTATGCGCCGATACCGCCGGCATCAATACCTCGCTCCCTGTATTTTCCAGGCGTTAGTCCGGTATTATTCTTGAATATTTTTGAGAACCAGCTTTGATCCTCAAAACCGCATGTAATCGCAATATCGCTTATCGGCAGATCAGAAGCTACAAGCAATGCAGCCGCTTTTTCTACTCTTAATCGATTCAGATAATTAGACAAATTCTCCCCCATTTCTTCTTTGAATACCGTACTAAAATACGGAGCGGAAAGCCCTGATGCATCGGCAATTTCGTTTAAGCTCAGCTTTCTCGAATAATTTTCCCATATGAAACGTTCTGCTTTTCGAAGCGCGGAAAAATGACGTACGCCATGAAAGGAAAAAATCATCCCCGACATTTGTTCTGTGATCACTCTGAGAGTCTCGGAAATTTCATCAAAACTTCCGCTCTCATCGATCTTTTTCAAACACCGGTTTGTGTTTTCCAATGATGTGTTATCCTTAATAGCTTCGGGATCCGCCGCCGCTCTGGATAACAATACCGCCAATTCCATCGCTTTTAGCCGAAAAGCAGATAAGTTCCCTCTTACTTTAAGATAAAGAATTCGAAGCAGCTTGACCAGAATTTTCTGCGCTTCTGTTTTATCTCCTCTGCGAAGGCTCGCCAGCAGCATTCGTTCCATTTCCGGCGAATAATGTTCGTTTTCGCGCGGATCAAGCAATTTATCATCATTTAAAATTTCATCATTATCAGAGTTTCGTTCCGCAATCGTTTGAATATTGATCGTATTTTTCTGAACATAACTCATGCCGGAAATTCTTTCCGCGCATAACAGCATTAACTGCGCCAGCGATTTTACTTTCTCGCCGTTTTCTTCCGGTCCTTTTACGCTGCCTGAAATTAACGCTCCAGCGAATCGTTCTCCGCAATAAAACGAGCTTGTCCAGAAAATTAATCTGCGGCAGCAAAGATAAATATATGAGCCTCCAAGCTGCCTCGCTTTATTAACAGCTTCTATATGCAATTCCCTGCAATTATTTTCGCAATGATTGCATATTGATTCAAAATTATAATTCATGTCAGTATCCATGACAGCCGCAGCGCACTTTGTCGCTTTTTGATAATGCGCAGCTATATCAGCAGCTTTTTGCATTATTGGTTTTAATTCTCTTCGTTGTATAATATTTAATTCTGACATCAATTGCTCCTTATTTTTTAAAATAAGTATGTTAAACGGAACAAAATACGCCTTATTGGAAGAAATTGTTAAGCAAAAAAGCGGTGAAAATTAAAAAAACTCAGGAATTTTTATATTATTTTTTTGAATTTTTATATCGCAGAGTAATTTCATTTTTTTGTTATTTGTTTCAAAGCAAGTAGAAATTATTAAAATAAATGATTATATTGATAATTAATGATTTCCCGCGCTCATATCGATAAAACGCTCAAAAATATGATACTTTCAGCTTCCGGCTGGAGAGGCATATTCGCCTCTGACGGCGGCGAAGAAAGCAAATCAGAAAAAATTTCCGAATCGCATAAAATAATCTGCGGCGCAGCGGCTTTTGTTTTCGCTGAATTTTTAAAGATTGATGATTGTAAGCCGGTTGTTCTTCTGGGTACCGATACCCGTCCCACAGGCAATGCGATTGTCGAAGCAATGATTCCGGTTCTTCTTTCGCAGGGGTGTGATGTGAAATTCGCCGGTGTCACCGCCGCTCCCGAAATAATGGCTTGGGCTAAATCATTTATAAATGAACAGGGAAAATCGAACAGAGCGAGTACCGGTTTTATTTATGTATCCGCAAGTCACAATCCAATCGGTCACAACGGATTAAAGTTTGGTTTAACGGACGGCGGAGTGTTAGCTGCAGCCGATGCGAATAAATTAATCGATAATTTTAGAAATTTTTTAAGTAATGATGAGAATATTAATTCTTTACAAGGGGACAGAGTATACTCTTTGCAAGGTGATGATTATAAAAAAGAGGCATATAAAGCCTATTATGATTTTTGTAATGAAATTATCTGCGGTTCGCGGAAAAATGACGAGTTTACTGTCATTGATGTGATAAAAAACAGTCTGGATAAAAATCCGCTTGGAATAGTCTGCGATTTTAACGGAAGCGCAAGGACAGTGAGTATCGATAAAGAATTTTTTACTTCTCTCGGTTTGAAATTTGAATGTATCAACGGAGAACCCGGGCAAATCGCTCACCGCATAGTGCCCGAAGGAGAATCTTTAGAGCCTTGTGAAAAATTGTTAGACGAAATTCATAAACGAGATTCTTCGTTTGTGATCGGATATGTTCCCGATTGCGACGGCGACAGAGGCAACCTAGTTATCTTGGACGATAAAATAAATAAATCGAATACGCTTTCCAAAGCCAGGGCTTTAGAGGCGCAGGAGGTTTTCGCTCTGGCGGTAGTCGCCGAAATTTGTCATCTTGTCTGGACAGGCGAATTGACTTACGGTCAAGATGGAAAACCGCTTGTTAAAGTTGCTGTAGCGGTTAACGACCCTACATCAATGCGTATAGACAGAATTGCGGAATGTTTCGGCGTTTCGGTTTTCCGCGCCGAAGTCGGAGAAGCGAATGTTGTCTCGCTTGCGCGCAAGCTGCGCAAAGACGGCTATCTTGTGCGTATTCTCGGAGAGGGTTCCGCAGGAGGAAACATTACGCATCCGTCAGCGGTTCGCGACCCGATAAACACAGTCCTTGCTATTGTAAAAATGCTTTCGGTGCGGTTTGCAGCTAACGCGGAAAAAAACAGCGGCGGATTTTTTAAAATTTGGCTTGAATTGTCAGGGCAGACGAAAAAATTCCGCGATGATTTTACGTTAGCTGATATAATCGAAAGTCTTCCTGCTTTTGTAACAACTCCCGCGTATGATAAAAACGCCGTTATGCGCGTTAAAACTGAAGATCACGCTCTTTTAAAGGAACGTTATCAGAAAATATTTCTGCGGGAATGGGAAGAGCAAAAAGATTTCTTAAAGAGCAGTTTTAATCTTTATGCATGGGAAGCTATTGCGTATAACGGAACAGAAGAGAAACGCGAGCTGAAAAATTTCGCGGAAGCCCGGAGGGGAGGGCTTAAAATTCTTTTTTTTGACAATGAAAGACGAGAAACAGCTTTTATCTGGATGCGCGGCTCCGCGACAGAACCTGTATTTCGCATAATGGCTGATGTCAGCGGCGCAAACAAAGAAGCCGAACAGTGGTTGCTTAATTGGCAAAGAACAATGATAATGAAAGCTGAAGAGAGCGAGTAGAGAATAGCGGGCAGTGAAGAACAAGGAGTAAATTATGGGTATTAGAGGCGAGATATTCTCAAATAAGTTGATGTTACCTAACAGAACATATTTTTTTAATGTAAAAGAAAACCGGATGGGAGATCTTTATCTCAATATAGTAGAAAGCAAGAACAAGGACAGCGGTGGTTTTGATCGTCAGTCTGTTATTTTATTCTCCGATGATTTACAGGAATTTTTAAAAAGTTTTGATGAATCGTTAAAGGTGATGGAAAAAGCAGTACGCGAAAAACGTAATTCAGGTTCTGTTAAAGCGATGGGCGCTTCAAAAGAGAGAAACAAAAGCGGTGAACGCGGGAACGATCGCGGCGAAAGAAAATTCGATCGCAGTAACGATCGGAAAAACGATCGCGGCGCGGATCGCGGCACATATCGCGGATCAAGTTTTAAAAAAAGAAGCGGCGATTTTAACAGGAACGACGGCAGTTTTAAGAAACGCGAAGGAGATTTTAAAAAACACGAAGGCAGTTTTAAGAAACGCGAGGGTGATTTTAAAAAGCGCGAAGGCAGTTTTCAAAAGCGTGAAGGTGATTTTAAAAAGCGCGTTGGAGACAGAAGCCGGCAAGGCTCCGGCGGAAAAAATCGCGGCAGAGAGCAGACTGATGATCGCGGGTTTGAACAAAAGCGCGGTAAACGAGTTGTGGTAAAAAAGAAATTTTAATTATTTCACTTCACTTTAAAACTTAATCTTTGAATCGGAGAAGGTCCGTATTTTTTTACCGCTGCGCGGTGCGCTTTTGTCGGATAGCCTTTATGTTTCGCGTAACCGTACTGTGGATACAAAATTGCCATTTTTTCCATGTAATCGTCGCGTTCGGTTTTTGCCAGAATTGAGGCAGCCATAACTTCCGGGATTTGCGCGTCTGCTTTTACAAGCGCTTTGCAAGGCATGCTGATATCCGGAGTAAATTTTCCGTCAACTATCGCTGTGATTTCACCTGACATAAATTGCGCCTGCTGCTTTAGCTGCACCTGCTGCTTTAGCTGCACCTGCTGCTTTAGCTGCACATCTGCTTTTTTTTTCATATCTTCAAAGGCGCGTTTCATCGCTAAAAGACTTGCTTGTAAAATATTTATTTCATCTATTTCCGTGTGAGAAGCCCAGCCGATTCCACAAAAAAGCGCTTTATCGAGAATTATACGCCGGGTTTCCGCGCGTGAAGAAGCTGTCATTTTTTTTGAATCGTTTAACAGATCAATCGGAAAATCTTCGTTTAAAATTACCGCGGCGGCGCAGACAGGTCCCGCGAGAGGTCCTCTTCCTGCTTCGTCAATTCCGCAGCATGGAATAAATTTTCCGTCTTTAATCATTCTTTTCTGTGATTACGCTCATCGCGCCGCGCAGATGAGGATCGCGTTTGTAATAATTTTCTTCCAGTTCTGTTTCTTTGAGCCCGAGTAATTCGTGGCTCATGTAATGAATCCAGTAAACGTCATCATTAACAGATACGTCATGCTTGCGGCACCAGTAATCAGGATGAATCGGAAGCTGCTCTTTCTTGTCTGTAAAATATTTATAATCGTGCACCGCGATTTTTAAATCTTTGCGCGGGATTCCCTTGTCAAGAATTATCTGCGCAAGATGATTAATAGTTTTTCCGGAATCAAAAATATCATCTATTAAAAGCACTTTATCTCCGACGCGCAGATATTCAGGCGAATAAGTCCAGCCGTCAACTTTTACCAGATCAGCTTTTGCGACATCGGTATATGAACGGGCGACAACCGCGGCGTAATAAACGGGGCGTTTTCCATGATGAACAATTTTAAAATATTCACTGATGATATTTCCAAGATACGCTCCGCCGCGAAGAGATACATAAATTACATCGGGGATAAATCCATCGCTGTAGATTTGATGCGCAAGTTTAATCGCGTTGTCGCGCACGATATCAAATTGTAAAAATTCTTTTCTCATCTTCATCTCCTTTGAGCTGCGGAAACCGATGTTCGTTTTTTATCGTTAGGAAGCAGAAAACCGAAGAAACTTCCGCATAAACCTCCGATAATATGCGCGAATTGCGAAATATTATCATCTCTAAACATATTAAAAATTTCTACTCCTATATAAAGAATCATAACTAAAATAAAAGTTAACGGGATTTCTCCTTTTGAAAAATTCGTAAACGATGACAAAAGAATCATCATAAATAAAATGCCGGACGCGCCTAAAAGATAACTGCGGAAAAATAATACGTTTAAAATTCCCGTAACTGCGGCAGTTATCAATATCATTTCTAATAATTCTATCGATCCGTAGTTTTCTTCGAGCATCGGACCGATTATCAATATCAGCGTAAAATTATAAATTAAATGAGCCCAGTCGGCATGCCCCGCCGCGTGAGTAACAATCGAAATCCAGTGAAAAAGATTTCCAGCTTGAAAGAATCCTCTTCCCGGAACTGTAAATACATTATCTATCATATGCGGAAATACAGTGCGATCCAGCAGCAGTATTATTGCGCATAACAGTGTGAATGATAAAACAGTAGGAGCGTTATATTTAATTCTCATTTTATTTCTATCTCTATCGGGCAGTGATCCGAACCTGTAATATCAGGTCTGATAACCGATGATTTTACGTGCGGCAGAAAATCTTTATTGACGCAATGGTAATCAATTCTCCATCCGATATTTTTCGCGCGGGCTTGTCCCATGTATGACCACCATGTGTAGCATCCTTTGTCATCAGGATGAAAGTGGCGGAAGGTATCAATATTTCCCGCTTTTAAAAACGAATCCATCCACTCGCGTTCTTCGGGAAGGTAACCAGCGTTATTTTCATTTCGTTTTGGATTCGCGAGATCGATCGGAGTGTGCGCGACATTATAATCGCCGCAAAGAATAAAGTGCCGTTCTTTTTTTACAATTGATTTGCAAAATTTTAACATCGCGCCGTTGAACGCGAGTTTGTAAGGAAGGCGTTTCCGCTCATCTTGTGAATTGGGAAAATAAGCCGCTATCAATGTAAAATCTTTATAATCGGCGGCAAGAACTCTGCCTTCATCATCAAATTCATCTATTCCAAGAAATCGCACATTGTCCGGTTTTTGTTTTGTGTAAATCGCAACGCCTGAGTATCCTTTTTTTTTCGCGCTTGCCCAGTAGGACGAATAGGAAGTTCCTGTAGGATTGATAAAATTTTTCGAGAGCTGCCCCGGTTCCGCTTTTGTTTCGTTAAGGCAGATGATGTCAGGATTGTCATTTTTTAACCAGTCAAAAAAACCGCGTTTTTCTACAGCGCGGATCCCGTTTACATTCCAGGAAATAATTCTCATTTTTGTATTATAAAATTAAATAACTTTCTTTTCAATCCATTTATTGCTAAGCCAGCGTTTGACAAAGAAAATACCGCGGAATAAAAAATCAGCGCCCATCGCTAAATAAACCGCCGCAGGTCCAATCCCGAGAGGAAACGCGAATAAAAACGCCGAGCATACTCTGACAAGCCACATTGTGCCGGCGGCGACAAACATTACATAACGCGCGTCTCCCGCCGCTTTTAACGCGTTAGGCAGAATAAATGAAGGACACCAAAATAATGTTGATGTTATGCAGTGAATCCTTAAAAATGTAACGCATAACGAGTGAGCCTCTTCCGATAAATGAAAAATACTTAAAATCGGATTCATAAAAATAAAAACATTTATGTTAATAAATAAATATGTTATATATGCGAGTATCATTATTTTTTTCGTATAACGTTTTACGGCAAGATAATCGCCTGCTCCGATGCATTGCCCTGCGATGATCAATAAACCCATTCCGAAACCGCTGCCCGGCATAAACGCGATTGAATTAATCGTCGCGCCTACAGCGTTAGCTGCAATTGCGGCTGTTCCGAATACCGTAAAAATGCGCGTAACAAGAATTTTTCCGATCTGAAACATTGATGATTCAAGTCCGCTTGGAATGCCGATTCTTAAAATTCGTTTAATCATATCGCCGTCAAAATGTATCTTTAAAATTCCGTGAAGATTGATAATTCTGGTTTTATCTTTCGTTAAAAGACAGATTAAAATACCGGCAGCGATTATTTTACCTATTAAAGTGGAAATCGCGGCTCCCGCAACGCCGAGCTTCATAACATAAATAAAAAAAGCGTTTAATCCTATAATGATTGCGTTTAACACAATCACAATCCGCATCGGCGTTTTAGAATTTCCCATACTTCTGAAAATCGCCGCCGCCGATGTATAAAGCGCCAGAAACGGATAAGTCAGCGCGATAAAAATAAAATAAACAGCCGCCGCCTGCATAACATCTTCGGCGATATTTCCGTAAATCGCTCCAAGTAAAATACGGTGAGTAATCAGCGTAAAAATCATCAATATAATAGAAATTATCACGCTGATATATATAAGCTGTCTTGCCGAGCAGCATGCGTTTTTTTCGTCTTTGCGCCCGAGATATTGGCTTGCGACAACAGAGCCGCCTGTCGCGATTGCGTTAAACGCGGTTATAATTAAAAAATTTATTGTTTCGACTAACGATATGCCGGACATCGCAAACTCGCCGACAGAGCTTACCATCACCATGTTGATAATTCCGCTCATGACGATAAGAAGCTGTTCGACAATCAACGGCCAGAAAAGCGAAAACAGACGTTTGTTGTTCCAATCAACGGGAGTTGTCGCGACAGGAGTATCAATCGGAGAGCTGTGCATTGCAGAGGCTGGACTGATTATTTTTTGTTTCGCTTGCGTGTCAGCGGAATTTATTTCCAATTTTTTCTCCGGATTTTTTAATATCAACCGTTTTTATTTTAACAAAATGTAATATAATTACAAGCATGGCATGTATGTTCGACTATATATCATGGAGAGGCGATCTTGATTTTAGCGTGTCTCCTTTTAATCCTGTTGATAATATTATTTTATCGCAGCTTTCATATCTTACGTTCGAAGGAATTGTTCCTGCGCCGGAAGACGGATGCGGAATCAGCGTTGATTTAGCTGTCAGGATTTATAATGAAAAACTTTCTGATCCGAATTTTATTATTACTTCGATGTTTAAAGAAGATCCCGATTTAATAAGAGCGCTGGGTTCTTCCAAACGATTCGGCAATTGTCAGCTTTTTGGATATGAGAATCATAATGATGTCTCCCGCGAAATTCAATTTTCCGCTCTTTGCATGCATATTGATGATGTGCACAGTTTTGTAGTATACCGCGGAACCGATCTTTCGCTTGTCGGATGGAAAGAAGATTTTAACATGAGCTTTAAAGAAGTTATTCCTTCGCAGATCATAGCTGTCGAGTATTTAGAAAAGATGGCGCCGTTGTTAAACGGCTCTCTGAAAATCGGAGGTCATTCGAAGGGAGGAAATCTCGCTGTTTACGCGGCTTCTAAATGCAGCAAAAAAGTGCAAAAGCGCATAACGGAAGTTTTCAGCAATGACGCTCCGGGTTTTAACGAAAATTTTATCGCGAGCGAAGGGTTTCAGTCGATAAAGAGCAGAATTCGTTCGTATATACCGCAGTCGTCCGTAATAGGGATGATTCTTGAACACGGCGATAATTCCACAATCATTAAAAGCAGCGAAACAGGTTTAATGCAGCATAATCTTTATTCGTGGGAAGTTGCGTATAACGATTTAGTCCGCGCGGAAAAAACAACATCAAGCAGCCGTTTTATAAATGATACAATACGCGAATGGTTTAAAAAAGTTGACGCCGATCAGCGCGGTCATTTTATTGACGCTCTTTATCAAATTTTAAGCGCCGCTGATATTAAATCAATTTCCGGTCTGGAAAATTCGTGGTTCTCTACGGCAGGACGCGTATTAAAATCATTTAACAATACCGATGAATCTGTAAAAAAAACAATCAGAAAAGTAATTATGGAGCTTTTTCAATCAGCGCAGAATAATTTTGAAACATTAATGAAGAAAGACTAGCGGCGTTTACATGAGCGGCGCGAAGATTCGCAGCACATCGGAAATAATTCTTTGAAAAGCGTTTCGCGCGCAGTCTTTCAATGTGATTTCCTGAGACTTAGGAAGCGTTGAAAGAAAATCCTCTTTTATATCATTAATTGTTTTGCTTGCGTAAATTAAAACGCCGCATTCAAAATGCAGATACAAACTGCGAAAATCAAGGTTGGTAGTTCCTACAGTCGCTATTTTATCATCGGAAACAAAAGTCTTTCCGTGATTAAAACCGTTAGTGTATTCGTAAACTTTAACGCCTGCCTGAATGAGCCTGCGGTAATACGAGCGTGATGTTATCGCGACTATCCGTTTATCCCAGCGGTGAGGAGTTATTATGCGCACATCCACGCCGCTCTTTGCAGCTAACGTCAGCGCGGAAAGAAGATTATCATCCACTATCAGATACGGCGTGTTAATGTAAACATAATTTTTCGCCTGATTAATGATCTGTATATAAACATGCTCTCCGACATTTTCCGGATCAATAGGACTGTCTGCGTATGGCTGCACATATCCCCATGACTCGTAACCTTCGGCGACTCCTTTTTCCTGATGCTCGATTATTTTTTCTTTCCATGGAAAAAAGGAGGCATAATCATCTTTCTTTTTAAAACCAATATTCCACATCTGTAAAAAAATCAATGTTAAAGACCATGCCGCGTCCCCTTCGATCATGATTGCGGCGTCTTTCCAGTGCCCGAAACGTTTGACGACATTTATATATTCATCGGCAAGATTTAAGCCTCCTGTGAACGCCGTTTTTCCGTCTATCGAAATTATTTTTCTGTGATCGCGGTTGTTCTGAAGAGATGAAACAACAGGCTTGAACCGGTTAAAAACAAATGTTTTAATTTTTTTTTCGTTTAACTTTTTTTGAAAATCAGGTGGCAGCGTAAAGAAACATCCTAAATCGTCATACATAATTCTGACATCAAGCCCTTCTTTTGCTTTTTTCTCCAGCGTCGTTAAAATAAAGTCGAGCATATGCCCTTCTTTAATAATAAAAAATTCAAGAAAAATATATTTTTTCGCTTTTTCCAGCTCCTCAAGAACGTTATAAAAATATTTTTCACCGGAAGGAAAATAAGTCTGCCTTGTATTTCCGTAAACCGGAAATCCCGCGTATTCCTGTAGATAATGAGCCTGCGTTCTGAACTCGGGAAAATTTTCGATTAATTCATTTAAGCGGTTTCCGGAAAGATAAAAAGAATCGCGGCTGTCGTTAATATTTTTATCAAGAGCTCTTCTGAATCTTTTAGGGTTAGACCAGATATTCAAAACAATGTAAAGAACTCCGCCGAAAAACGGAATTATCAATATAATAAAAATCCAAGTAAGTTTAAAGCCCGCTTTTTCTTGTTTATTAATTATAAAAATACAAACGATAATACTGATAAAAATCATAAAAATATATGAATATTTTATATAGATGCTTGTTCCCAAAATCAATAGTGAAAATAATATTATCTGTAATAAGATTGATACAATAACAAGGAATTTTCTTCTAAAAATAAATTTCATCCAACTCTTATTAATATTTCCCCGCATTATATTTAATATAAGTTGAATTCGTTGATTTCACAAGTTAAATCTAAATCGGCCAAACGCCCGCACCCTGACGAAGCACTTTTATCTCATCCTCGCACATGTCAAGAATAGTGGAAAAAATTCTTTCGCGTTCCTCGCCGCCGTCTAAAATTAAATCAAGACCGTCAATTTCTTCAAGCTCCCATCCGTTTTCAAAAAGCGCGTCTTCAGGGATAGGCGGCAATTCTTCCGCGGACTCTTCAATCTCTTCCGCTTCTTCGTTACCCGCCATGCTTTTTTTCGCTGTTATTGAATACAGCGGATGCTTTAATTTTTCGATTAATTTTACTGGAACAGGATAATTAGGGATGCGGACGCCAAGCTCGCGCCTTTTTATATCAAGAAATTTTTCGGTTCCGGAAAGAGTTTTTAAAATAAAAACATAAGGTCCGGGAGTAAGGCGGTTTATCAATCTGAACCGCGTGTTGTCTAGTCTTACAACTTCAACAAACTGCGAGATATTCGAACACAAGAGAGTAAAGTGCCGCTCATCTCTTTCGCCTGAAAGTTTTCTCAATTTTTTAATCGCAGCCGGAGATTTTATAGAACAAACAATGCTCCAGCTTGTATCTGTCGGAAGTGCGACTAACGCTCCGTTTTCCAGCATTTTCGCCGCGCGGTTTAAAATTCTATCATCAATATTTGTTGGAGTTATGTATTCGATCATATTGCCTCACGGAACCCACAATAATTTATCCGGCTCGGATTCTTTTAAATATATTGCATTATAACGTCCCGAATGTATTAATGTATTTACATCGGGAAAATACGTCTTCATAAAAAACCAAATCACATCATCCATTATATTATTTGAATCCGTTGCCGCGTAACGGTAATAAATTTCTTTTTCCTCTAAAATTTTTCTCACCTTTTCGTCGGTTCTGTTCAGCTCGGGATCGGTAAGACGGCGCAGCTCGCTTCGCAGTCCGCCGTAAATTATTTTATCAACTTTGAACATCCTCAGTTTTTTGTGATCGTCCATCCAATAAATTTCAAAAATCCCGGCAACAGCCGGAACTTTGCTGATGATCGTGTAGCGATCGGCTTTTTCAAGAGGAGACCAGTTTACCGTATAGTAAACATCGCCGTTTTTTTCCTTTGAAGTTATATTGTAAGAAGCCATATATCTATTTATAACACAAAATTCCATAAAAGCTAGCTTTTTACTCAGCAGTTAACCCAGCAGCTAACCCAGCAGAGTATAATATTATTTATACAGTGTATAAAAAAGCATACAGTTTTATGAATTTTTTGATAAATTTTGGTTAAGTATTTTTCATAAGTCCTTATGTAGTATAGAATTATGTTATTTTTTATTAATTTTTACGAGCTTGGCACGATTCTTGCTGTATAATAATCGCCGGATAACGCGGCGAGGGGGATTTATGCAAAAGAAAGCATCAAAATCTAACGAAGACTTACTCGATGTCTATTTCAATCAAATTAAAGGCTTTCCTCTGTTGTCCTTCGATGAAGAGCTTGCGTTATCCGAAAATATTCAAAACGGCGACGAAAAATCTCTTCATAAAATGGTAAATTCAAATCTGCGGCTTGTAATAAAAATTGCCGGGGCGTTTAACGTACCGGGTATTGCGATTATGGATATGATTCAGGAAGGAAACATCGGGTTGATTCATGCCGCGAAAAAATATGACTTCCGCAAGAAGGTGCGGTTTTGCACTTACGCTTCGTGGTGGATACGGCAGTTTATCAGCAGATTTATCGCGAAGAGACGCCGCCTTGTAAGACTGCCTCAGCGTAAAGAAGAAACGCTGCGTAAAATTCAATACGCGTATCATTCGCTTTGTCAGACACTGAAGCATCAGCCGAGAAGTTCCGACATTGCCAAAGAGCTCGGCATTCCTGTCAAAGAAGTTGATTCGTTTGCATTCATGACAGCCGACGCTTTGTATTATGATCAAAACAGCGCTAATGATTCTATCTGCGCAGTTGATGTTCAAGAGGATTACACTTATAATCCTGAATTTAATCTGATGAAGCAGGTTTCGCATGACGGTACGATGCGCATTTTAAATAAATTGAAAGATAAAGAAAGGCGTATATTAAGTTATCGATATCAATTAAACGGATGCGAACATCATACGTTAAGAGAAATCGGCGATAAATTAAATATTTCTCCTGAGACTGTCCGTCAGATCGAGAAGAAGGCGCTTTTAAAAATCAGCGCTCACGCGAAAGAGCTGCAGGAATATTTGTATGTCGAAGCGATATAGAAAGTAAGCAGTTAATAACGAGGAGCGGCGTATTCATTATTGCTTACTACACATAATTCGATAAAATAAATTATAATTAAAAAATGATAACCGAAAACTCGCTGGTGATTTACAAGAATAAACCGGCGATTGTTAAAGAACATACTGATAATAAATTCACAATTTTTCTTGCTGACGGCGAGCAGATAAAAGTCCGTGATAAAGATATCGAGCTGATTCATCCGGGTCCTGTAAAAGATCATAAATCGTTAAACGATGTTAATACTTCCGGTGATGCTGTCCGTGAAGCATGGGAACTTTTATCAGATGAAGAAGGCGCGTCCTTATCTTTAAAAGAACTCTGTTTATTTATTTATAGTTATTATACTCCTTCTACTTCCTACGCCGCTTTTTGCCTGCTTCGCGACGGTCTTTTTTTCACGGGAACAATTGATGCGATAACTTCGCGCCGCAAGGATGAAGTGAATGCCGAAGAATCAAAGAGAGATGAGAAGTTACGCGAAACCGGCGAGCGTTCCGGTTTTTTAGATCGATTAAAAAAATGCTTAAAAAACCCGTCGGCAAATCCCATGCATGACGGCGATATTCGTTTTATGCAGGATGTTGAAGCGCTCGCTTACGGAAAATCGCCGAAGAGCAAAACGTTAAGAGATATTAATCTAAGTGAAACGCCGGAAGAAGCTCATTCTGTTCTTTTAAAAACCGGTTTGTGGAACGTTATGATAAACCCCCATCCGGGACGTTTCTCTCTTTCGCTTAACAACCCATCTGTAATTCCCGCGCTGCCTGCGGCGGATGAAGAAAGGCGGGACCTTTGTCATCTTGAAGCGTTTGCTATCGACAGTCCGTGGAGCGATGATCCGGACGATGCCGTATCGATAGAAACCAAAGACGGAAAAACCGCGCTTTATGTTCATGTCGCCGATCCTGCTTCTTCGATTACGTATGACTGTCCCGCCGAAAAAGAAGCGCGCGGACGAGGCTCTACTTTGTATCTTCCCGAAGGAATAATCAGAATGTTAGCTGAAGAAACTCTGCCGGTTTTCGCGTTAGGGTTAAGCGAAAAATCTTTCGCTCTGTCTTTTAAAATGAGTATCAGCGATAAAGGAGAGATTGCCGGAACTGAAATATTTCCTTCCGTTATAAAAGCGCGGCGCATTACTTACGAAGAAGCGGATAAATTAATGAAGGATGAAAATAATGACGCGGATGCGCAGGAGATGCGAGCGCTTTATGAATTATCAAAAAAAATATTCAGCCGGCGGTCTTTGCACGGAGCTATAAATATTGATCTTCCTGATGTTCGCGTAACGCTTGATAACGGCGAAGTAAAAATTGAGACGATAAAAGATTATCGTTCTTCGTTTATTGTAAAGGAGTGTATGATTGCCGCCGGCGAAGGAGCCGGTACTTGGGCTGCTTCCCGGGGACTGGCGTTTCCGTACATAAGCCAGGAAGTTGAGCTTCAGGGGAAAGTGCAAGGCGGATATGCCGGCTCAATGCAAATGCGAAAGTGCATGAGACCCCGCGTGCTTTCCGTTAGACCCGGACGCCATCAAGGGCTGGGGCTTGATACTTACACGCAGGTAACCAGTCCTTTGCGCCGTTACACCGATTTACTTGCTCACATTCAAATACGTAATTATTTAAGCGGCAATAATCTTCTTTCCGCAGATGAAATTTCGGCGCGGCTTGGTTACAGCGAAGCGGGAATGGTCGCGTCTGTTCACGCGGAGCGCGCTTCTGTTAATCATTGGAAAATGGTTTATCTAATGGATAAAAAAAATTCAGTTTGGGATGCCGTCGCGATCGAAAACAAAGGAAACCGCTGGCTTGTGCTGATACCGGCTCTCGCGCTTGAAGCGCAGGTCGCTCTCCAGAGAAATGTTTCACCTAACGATGAAGTAAAATTGATTTTAAAATCCGTTAATGTTTCCAAAGGCGAAGCTGTATTTCTGCACGGGTAGCGGTGCATCTACCATAACATCAATTTGCCTCTGTCTCTTTCAAATCCGTTTTTTATAAAAATTTCCGCGTACTCGCTTTGCGCGGCGTCTTTTTTATTAATTTTTTCTATCAGTAATTTATTTTGCGGCATTATATTTCTTGTGCGCGGAATTTTAAAAAGCGCGATTAATTTTTCAATGTCAGGATCGTCAGTTTTCATTGTTATCTGCAGCTCTTTGCCGCCTTTAAAAGAGACTGCGATTAATTGTGCGCCTTTAAAATAAATTCTGTTACTCGCGCTGCGAGCGCATAATTTTAATCCTTTTATTTCCATTCCCGCGGGGCTTGCCGGGTCTGCCGCGTTCATCCAGTAAATTTCGTTAAAATTTTCCGCATCTTCAAGGTCTTTTGCGATTGACGGAGCCGCAAATTGAAGCGAATTAATTCCCTCAAAGAAACGTCCTGTGACTAATTCACCTGATAACTCCATGCGGCGCATCGTGGGAAGAAGCCGTGACCATGAGAAAATATCGCTTTCATGTTCGAGTAACGGACGGCAGAGCAGCCCCAATCTGCTTATAAGCAGACGCACCTGTTCGCGGTTTACAGCGTCTTCCATAATGGGATTTTCGCCGTTCTCATTTGCGTTATATTTTTGCTCTGCCTCTTCGTCCGCAAAAAGAGAAAACCAATTTCCTAAAACCGGCGCTCCGCTTTTCCAGCGGTTTTTTAACGCGCTTGGAATTCGATTTTGTCTTCCGAACGACTGCGGGATTTCACTAAGCTTTGGCGCTTGAGTTTCTTTGGGAATAAAACCATTTTCGATTCCTTTTCGCACAGGCTCAAAAGAATCCGCGGAAAGAGAGCCGTTCCAGACTTCATCCCAAAGCGACTGTGTACAGGCGCCGCTGTCGATGCTGTGATTAGCGTCGCCGCTGTTTAGTTCGTTTTTTATCTCCCAAAAATCGCGCGAACGGTTAAAATATCCTGAAGAAATTAACCGGGACATTTTTTCCGCGCAAGCCGAATTTTTTTCATTGTCAGCGTTATCTTGCTTTTCGTTACGCGCAATTTCTTTTTTGCGCCGTTCAAAAATTAAATCTAAATCTTCGGGACTGCAGAAACCGATTCGCTCTTTTCCGTCACCGTACCAGATAAGCTGCCCTTCGCCTAAAAGACGGTTTAATTTTTCTCTGTCGTAGAATGAATATCTAGCCGGTAAAATTTCCGTCTCCCATAACTTCGCCGGAGCTGTCCACCCGTAAAGATTTTTTACAAAAGCTGAATCGCTGCCGCGCTCTTTTAACCGCGCGGCTGTCTGGCGAAGAGCAAGAAAGACAGTGATAAGTTCTGCCGGGCGCTCTTTTATGAAGGGGCGCTCTTTTTTCCGCGAGAGACGCAGAAGCATTTCCAGATTTTCGCGATCACAGATTAGCGGGTGAGCAGTGTCTATTGATGAGTTAGGAGCGGAGAGTGAAGAATCTTGAGTTGTTTCTTCATTTTTCGAGATAAAAACATCAGTCACAACTTCGTCTACTTCGGCAAGAGCGGCGACTGCGTCCTCGGCTTCGGCGGAGGTTACGCCGAAGACTTCGATTATCCGCTCTATGGAGATTGGTCCCTCATAACGCAGCCACTGCCCAAGGACGCTTAACGGCTCATTCAGCCATGTTTCTTCCCATTCGCGGTGAATAACCGAAGAAACAGCCGCTTTGTTTCGTGTAACGGTCTTGATTTTAGAAGCATCGGTATTTTCGCGTAACTCTTCCGGCATTATTGCACATAACGTTTCCCATTCATCGGCGGGAACCGCTATCCGCTCTTTGATCCATTCGTTAAGCGAAAGTAAATCATCCGGCGCGTAACCTTCGATATTCCTTTGCAGTTTTAAAACAAAATCTTTTACTGTCGGTTCTTTTAACGCGGGACGAAGAGCCGCGTTGTTTACGGCTTCTTCGATTACTTTGTCGGAAATGCTCGCTGATTTTGACGATAAAAGATCGTTTCGCTCGTCGTACTCATACATGAACGCGTTAGTTTCGTCACGGATAATGTCAGCGGAAAACGGGCTCGGGTTTACGCTCTGAAAAAAACTGAGAGTTATACCGCCGCTGTTAACCGAAGAAATAAAATCTCTGAAACCATCCATGTCGAATGTGTCAACAAGGCAGCATCTCCACGCTTCCGCTGTTACGGGAAAACCGTCATGATCAGCGACTGCGTCAAAGAGACGTTTTGATCTTTGGCGCATGATCCAAAGAGGAGTGCGTTTGCCGAACGGAGCTTTAGGCAAAAGGAGACTTCTTTCCGCCGCTTCGCGGAAATACGCGCCGAAAATGCCGGAGCTTTCAAGGCGGTTTCTGAATAATCTCT